>Ga0209086_10000802_pt1 | contig 26049 bp, 24 predicted proteins | sample M_130207_XF_Meta_FD_187312 | JGI IMG/M metagenome (GOLD analysis project Ga0209086, IMG submission 187312) | Freshwater microbial communities from Lake Montjoie, Canada to study carbon cycling - M_130207_XF_MetaG (SPAdes) (version 2) | ecosystem: Environmental > Aquatic > Freshwater > Lake... | reverse complement strand
CCTTCTTTCTTCTTTTCGCCTTCGGCGCCTTCTTTCTTCTTTTCGCCTTCGGCGCCTTCGCCTTTCTCTTCTTCTTTCTTCTCTTCTTTCTTTTCGCCTTCTTCTTTCTTCTCTTCTTTCTTTTCGGGTTCAGACATTAAATACTATATTATATTTAGTTTTTAATTTTGTTCAGAATCATTTCCTTATAAGCAGTATAATCCAATTCTGGCATTTTTGTTTTTTCGGCTTTTTCCTTTAAGGTTTCTTCATACTGATAAAGTTTGCCTTTATACCGAAAATGATTAGCTTGTTCTACCACTTTTACACTAGAAGCATTAAAATTATAAGCGGCACCTTTACTACCGGTATTGTATTTTTTAAAGGTAGCAAAAAGAGATTTTGTGACGGGTGCTGGCGCTTCTGCTAGTGCTTCTGCTGGCGCTTCTGCTGGTGCTGGCGCTTCTGCTGGTGCTGGCGCTTCTGCTGGTGCTGGCGCTTCTGCTGGTACTAGTGCTAGTGCTAGTGCTAGTGCCACCGACGGCGCTAAAATCGGTGTAGCACTCTTATACAGCCATTTACAATTATGTGCTACGACAAACTTGCGGGCAACGGCTTCCAGTAAAGGATACTGCACTTCTTTTAAATTGTTCGTATAATACCAAAAGGTTTCCGTGCCCTTATCATAGGTCATAATAAGATCGCCGTGTTCCGTTGTTTCCGTTACCATTTTATCATCCGGCGTAGCGTCGTCATTGGGTCGGTCCGGTAAAGCGATATACTCGGCAAGGTATTTATTTTTTATTTCTTCTTCTTGTTCCTCTTCCGTATCCGTCTCCGTCTCCTGTGGTTCGCCTTCATTGTTATCGGTAGTATATGATGATAATTCTCTTATTATGCCAAAAATAAAAGGCATCGCTAAAAAAAGTCCATAAGTGAGTGAAGTCCAAACACTCGGGACTATATTCGGCATTATGGTGGGAATAGTGGTAGTGTTTAGCATTTTTTATAGATAAGAATAGTAGCGGTTTATGTTTAAGTTTTTTATATATGTTATTAATTAATAAGCTTCAGCAATTAATATAAGCTTCAGCAAATAATATAAGCTTCAGCAATTAATAAGCTGGGCCCGGCGGAGCGCAAATAAGTCTGTCATTTCCTTTGTTAAAATTGGCACGTTATGTATTTCATATTTGGGTAAATTCGGGTGAAGCCCGACTAAACACATCCGCGAAACCTTTTTCTCATATTTCGCTTCTAAAATGGCTTTATAAGTGTTCAGCTGAAGGGCATAATGCCAGAAATTCGTATCGGGTAAATGCGAAATACACTCGGTTAAAGCAAACACTCCAAAACTATTCGTCTTTTTAATGTCTTTACAGCGTTTCCAGTCATAAATCATTAAAGATCCGTCGCTTTCGTTTTCATAGACCATATCAATCGAACCCGCCAGTTTCACATCCTCGTTAAAAATCATCCACTCGGTGCGGTAAGGTTTCAGATGGGGATGCGCGGCGAGAAAGGCCACAAAATGGGGGCTCAGCCCCCGACCCCCCGCCTCAGGGGAAGAGCCCTCCATAGAAGAGCCCTCCACAGAAGAGCCCTCCGCCGAAACGGGATCGTGGGGGTCTCCCCCAGAAATGGATGATATATCACTGGAAGAGCCCTCCCCACAAATGGGGGTGCGGGGGGTTTCCCCCCGGTAGTAGCATTCAATCGCATAATGCATTGCCGTGCCCGCCGCCGCCGCTTCATCCCGATTCTTATCCCAGCCGGCTTTAATTTCTTCCCGCGTCTTACCATAATACGGCGATTTCAGCCACGTCCTAGGATTACTCATCATTTTCGTAATAATCGCATCGGCATCAAATGCCGGAAAATGGGTATGATTCCACGTCGTTACGGACATATACCCACTTTCGCCGGCACACGTATATTTATGCGGTCCCGCGTCAAATTCAATCAGGGCATCGCGGGGATGTGGCGGGGCCAACGACAAGGGGGCCAACGACGGTGTTTGCGACGACGGTGGTTGCGACGACGGTGTTTGCGACGACGGTGTTTGCTGTATGTGCGACATTTTATACCTTTTCATTAAAAATTAAAACCATTTTCAATTTTTAATATTGTTAAACATAAAATTATTGCGGTTTGGTCGGCCACACAATCCCGATTAAATTATCATTCGCATCTGTATCCGGCGCGGGATAGGTCGTGGTAATATCCCGTAATGCTTGGCGGTAGGCTATCCACTGCTGTTTATTTTCATCGCTCTTAAATGGATAATCGGATAAACCGTACATGTCGCTTTGGGATAAACGTCCATTACGTTCTTGGCGTAAGATGTCTAAATTATGTTTAATCGTATAATCGGCATATTTGGCACTAACCGTCGCTTCAGGCACGAGCGGTTCTTGCGTATAATAGAGGATAATGGATTTATAGGTCGTGCCACAAGCAATCGGCGTGCGGGGGTAAAGGTCTTGTAAGAGTTTTAATAAAACGAGGCGTTTATAGGACATTTGTATTGGGATAAGATTTTTTATTTATTATTTATTATTTATTTTTTAACGGAGTTCAAACCAAGACGTTAAATTTGTATTTCCGCTATTAGTCAGAACACTATAATATGATCCTGGCGGAATAATGGCATTTTGTGATAAAAAAATAACCTGACTATACCCAGTTTCAATTTTACCTATTTGTACTCCATCGACATTTATTCTAACATTACTATTATAAGTTTGGCATGTTACAAATATACAAATCGGTCTGCCCGTCGTATTATAAAAGGTCACGCCAAACGCCCTTTGTGCTGTCACATCATACCATTGCTGACTAAAACCGAAGGTTTGAGCTAATGCCGTCGCCGATAACCGATCTGCCACCACATCGCCGCCACTCCCGCCCATGTTCGGCGTCACCCGGCGACCGGCAATCGCTTTCGGCGTATTTATGGTATAGGAGGTGGGGATAACGGCCCACGTGATGCCATTACTGCTATACGCTATGCGGGCAGTTCCGCTATTCACGCCCACCACCAGCCAATACGTCCCATTCCACGTCACGCCATTGATTTGTGTAAATAATGAAGCCCCGTTACTACTTTGCTGCCACGTTTTGCCGTCAAAACTATAGGCTAAAGGATTCGTGTTATACCCGAATGAATTCGTGCCTAACCCGCCCGCGATCCATTTACTGCCATTCCAGCCGATGGCATAACAAATACCGCCGGCAAAAGGATAGGTGCTAGAACAGTCGTAACAATTATTCCACGACGCCCCACTGTCGTCGCTCCACACCAGCGTACTTATACCACTCGTTGTCGGTCCGCCGCCCGCTACAAATAAATTGGTATTACCGGCAACGGCATTACACAAGCGGGTATTTAATTTTTCCTGAAAAAAATAGACTCTACCGCCATTTGCAATGCCAGAATGATTAGTATATGCTCCGACGGCTAACCGATCACCGGCATCATTTAAAGCGACGGAGTTGCCGAATCGTTCCCCTACCGTAGGTGTATTATAGATATTGGTGCCTTGAAATGAAGATAAAGTATCTGCCGTCCAACCGGAACCGCTTACATAATTATAACTATACACTTTACCTGCATTTGTCGCTCCAGTATCATTATCATAAGCTCCAACGACTAACCGGTCACCCGCGGCATTTAAAGCGACGGAGTAGCCGAATTGTTCCGCAACGAATCCATCGCCTGGAAAAGAGGGGGTATATGCGTCTGGTGTCCATTGACCATTGACATAATTATAACAATACACTTTGCCAACATTACTCGTATTTGCCCACGCTCCAACGACTAACCTATCCCCCGCCGCATTTAAAGCGACTCTGACGCCGAACCGTTCACCAGCGAGAGGAGTACCTTGGAAAGTTTGTGCGAATAGCCAACCGGAACCGCTTACATAATTATAACTATACACTTTACCGGTAGTTGTTCCTCCAGTATCATTAGCATAAGCTCCAACGACTAACCGGTCACCCACTGCATTTAAAGCGACGGAGTAGCCGAAAAGTTCCGCAACGACTCCATCGCCTATTTTATTTGGCGTATTTGGGTCAGGTATCCATTGACCATATACATAATTATAACAATACACTTTACCTTTTCCACTACTATTATTATACGCTCCAACGACTAACCGGTCACCCGCCGAATTTAAGGCGATGGAGAAGCCGAAAAATTCATTGGCTACACCGGGCGAAAGAGTTTGATGCAAAGAAACCCACCCTTGTCCGCTTACATAATTATAACAATATACTTTACCGACATTTGTTCCTCCAGTATCATTGGCATAAGCCCCGACAACTAACCGGTCCCCTGCCGCATTTAAAACGACGGAGACGCCGAAAAATTCGGTTGTTCCATCGCCTGGAAAAGAGGGGGTATATGCGTCTGATGTCCAGCCTTGTCCGCTTACATAATTAAAACTATACACTTTACCAACATTAGACGAATTTGCGTAAGCTCCAACGACTAACCTATCACCCGCCGCATTTAAAGCGGTGGACCAACCGAATTGTTCGGCTAAGGTATTCGTGCCTTGGAACGCTTGCGTCAATCCGTAGCCCTGCCCGCCAGTATACAATACCCTTCCTTCATTTACACTATTCGTCCACGTAATGCCGTCATTACTCGTGGCGAAAATATTTTGTGTGCCTTTTCCGCCGGCAAGGGTGACGCCATTCGTATTGGCAAGGGCTCGGCATTCTTTTATACCGAGCGGGGGATTATAAGAAAAAAGCGCAACATAGCCAGCATTTGTGCCGTAGGTATCAGATGCACCTAGAACTGTAGTTAAATTATTATAAGCTCCTATACTCGATGACCCCCCGGCAAAACGATCACCTACGGCATTTATTGCCACATGTCCGCCAATAATGTCGCCAGCAGCCGCGCCCTCATAAAGATAACTATAACCATTAATATCACTCGGCCAAATATCATCCACCTGATCATACACATAAATTACCCCCGTATCAGCTAGAGTTGTATCATATGATGGTGCACCTACAATTAACCGATCCCCCACGGCATTTAAAGCCACACTTTCCCCAAAATGAAGTTCGGTTGTCGCACTATATTTACGTGTCCACGCCGCAACCGTCCCGCCATTTGTACCCGGCCATCTCCCAATTGTATAATCATAATCAATAATGTAAACAGACCCATAATCAGCACCAGTCGTCAACCACGCGCCAATTGCCAGCCGGTCGCCTTTGGCATTCAAGGAAATACTGCGACCAAAATTATCACTTACCGCTTCTGCTTTATAAATAAAACTATTGCTCGTCGATAAAAGTGTTCCAGCGATACCGCCCGGTGGCGGCCATATTCCGGTCTGGTAATTATAATCTACAAGCCAAACCCAGCCATCAAAACCCGTATTTCCGCCACCGCCGATAGCCAACCGATCCCCCGCGGCATTAAATGAAAGCGACCAACCCACTCTCTGACTTGCTGCGCCCCCCGTCAAAGCAGCAGTATAAATGTTCGCATTCGCAATAGAATTCAATGTTCCTCCTCCTGTTCCCGGAAATACTCCATTGACCGAATGAACGATATATACTGTGCCAGAATCTATAGTACCATTATCTCCCCACGGCATTCCCATCGCAATTCTGTCGCCAGCGGCATTTATCGCTACTGCTGCCCCGAAATAATTATTAGCAGTAGTACCACCTAAATATGCCATCGTCGCAACAGACCTAGTCGCCGGCCAAACTCCATTTGTGGACTGCTGAAAAATATAGACGGCACCTACATCTACAGTGGCACCACTATTTAAAAAAGGTGCTCCGACCACCGCTATATTCCCCGCAGCATTTAAAGCGACACTATAACCAAATCCGTCACCTGCAGCTAAACCCGTCCAAGTTTGTGTAGGGTTAGTCTGCCAAACATTTAAACTGACATCGTAATCGTAGATATACGCTCTGCCGTTAAGAGTGGAATAACCACAAGCCCCGACAATCATCCGCGTGCCAGCCGCATTAAAAGCAACAGACGTGCCGAATAAAGAATTGACACTCGCATCATACCAATCACCTAAATAAGTCGGAGTACCTTGTTCGCCACCGCTTAATACACTGCTTTGCGACCACGTGAGTCCGTCATTGCTATACGCCAACGGCAAATTGCCGCTACCGCCCGCATTCCACACCGACCCATTCCAATTTACGCTATTGGCTTTCATTTTCCGGTCAAACATATACGCGTGTCCTTCAATGCCCGCACCTAATTTCGGCGCGCCACTCAATACCCGGTCGCCTAGCGTATTTATAGCTAAAGCTAACCCAATATTATCGGTAGAAATTAACCCGGTCAATTGATTAATGACATTGGAAGATAAATCGCGCTCTTGTTCCCATAAACTCGTCGTGGTGTTGTAATTATAAACATAGTTGGTGCCGGGACCAGCCGATGCGCCGGGCGCACCGACAATTAAACGCGTACCAGCACCATTTAATGCCACGCTGGAACCAAAACGCTCAGTGGCTGTATTGCCCGAAAAATCCTGATATTTATACCAGCCCCGTCCCCCCCAATTAAAAATATAAGCACGTCCTCTCCCCGCACCACTGCGAGGAGCGCCTATTGCGCATACGTCACCCGCGTCATTAATGGCACAGGCAAACCCAAAAGACGCATCGGTCGTATTACCGCCAGAAAAATCCATATCGGGTTTAGCATATGATCCGCTGGTGGGTGTCGTTAAACCCCAATAGCCCGTGGTAGCAGATATATCATAACTATACATTTTGCCAATACTGTTATTAAAACCTGGTTCCCCGATGATACAGCGCCCGACATTTTTGGCATACGCAAGACTAGCACCGAAAAGTCCAAACTGTGTACGGGTTGTTGGAGCTAAGATATTTGGTATAGCAGATGAAGTAGTGGTGATAGTTGGTTGCCAAAACGTCGTAGTATTATAAGATAAATCCATCACACATCCTCTATAATCATTATCTGCCGGCGTGCCCACTAATAACCGCGTGCCAGTTTCATTCATTGCGAGAGCTGCACCAAATCTCCCGCGCGTAGTAAAATTCGTCGGCCCATAAATGGGCGTAGGCGTAGTTGTCCATAAACCAGTACTACTATTATAACTAATATCAAATATAGAGCCTGTGTTTGGCGTGGTATCAACACTACGCCTGATTGAATTGGGGGCGCCGACCATAATGCGGTTGCCGTTGGCACTAATTGCGATACTAAATCCATTATTGGAGGCATCGGTTGGCATTTCCGTTTTTGTGTAGCTTTTACTCAGACCCCAGCTATCAGTGTTATAATTATAATCATAAATGTAAAGCGCTCCATTACTGGCATCTTTGTAAGGTGCGCCTAGCACGGCCCGGTTGCCACTGCTGTTTAAGGCTACGCTATACCCATACCCATCCGTTGCCCCCACAATCCCGCCCGAGAAATCCACAACCGACCGCCAAGACCCGCTCTCTAACACGGTACGCACATTGCCCGTATAGCCTTCCCAATTTATACCATCACTGCTATAAGCAATGGCATTTTCACCTTCGCCACCCGCTACCCATACACTGCCGTTCCAGCCGACGGCATTACAACTGCCATCGGAAAAAAGGATATTACTTGAAGTTCCCGTAAAGGGGACTGAATTCCCGCCGTCATAACTATACGCCATAGTGTTGGTGTTTCCCCCCCGACCGCCTACCACCGTAAAATTTTCATTTGGACTAAGAAAGCTGGATCCCATCGGACCGGTATAACCCGTATAGCCCGTGACACCGGTTGCGCCCGTATAGCCCGTATAACCCGTATAACCCGTATAACCTGTTTCACCTGTATAACCCGTATAGCCCGTATAGCCCGTATAGCCCGTATAGCCCGTATAGCCCGTGACACCTGTTGCTCCTGTGGCGCCGGTATAACCCGTATAACCCGTATAACCCGTGTAACCGGTTTCCCCTGTGTAACCCGTGACGCCCGTATAACCCGTATAACCCGTGTAACCGGTTTCCCCTGTGTAACCCGTGACGCCCGTATAGCCCGTATAGCCCGTATAGCCCGTATAGCCCGTATAGCCCGTGTAACCCGTGTAACCCGTATAACCCGTATAACCGGTATAGCCCGTGTAGCCCGTATAGCCCGTGTAACCCGTGTAACCCGTATAACCGGTATAGCCCGTGTAGCCCGTATAGCCCGTATAGCCCGTATAACCTGTTTCACCCGTATAGCCTGTTGCGCCCGTCATTCCAGATATAACTGTGACAAGAAAATCTACAACACTAGCCGTGCCAGCTGGACCCGTATAGCCTGTATAACCGGTATAACCCGTTGGTCCTTCTGGACCGCCAGGTGTTCCTGGTGGACCCGTATAGCCCGTATAGCCCGTATAACCCGTATAGCCCGTATAGCCCGTATAACCCGTATAGCCCGTATAACCCGTATAACCCGTATAACCCGTATAACCCGTATAGCCCGTATAACCTGTGACACCCGTTGCTCCTCTATTACAAGCAGATGGACCACCTGGAATCCAAACAATTCCTTCATTTCCGGTTCTAGTTCTATTGTTATTTTGTTGCCAACTCATAATATATATTTTACACTAAAATTCTTTGAGAGTAAAATACGATTTATATGTGCTTGTGCTTGTGGGTGTGCTTCTTCTTGTGCTTGTGGGTGTGCTTGTGCTTGTGCTTGTGCTTGTGGGTGCGCTTCTTCTTGCGCTTTGCCGTAACATTAAAATCCGTGCTTAGCCGTTCTAATAATCCCAAGTTGCTAATAGGGTTTGTCAATAGTTTATTAATTTTTTTATCTTTTATGATATAGTGTTTTAATTTATCATTATCACGTTTATCCACATGTATTACTTCACCATTGTATTCAGATTTTATAGCTGAATCTTTAACAACTTCTCCATTCACGAGTTGTTTGGTTTCTTCATAAAAATAAGCGTGGGCTTGCGGTTTTTTAATTCGGGTCATTTCTATATATATTATTACTAAATATATCGTCAACCAATGGATTGTACCTTACCCAATAGAAATGATATAATTTGGTTAGATATAAACACTTAACCAAATTATATAATTTTATTCATATAATATATAATGGTATCATTAGGACCACTGACTCCATTGCCTGCTGACTATTTATATCCTGCCTCAAATGATAGTTTATATCCTGATAATAAGAAATTTAGAGAAAGTTATGCTAATTTAAAAACGGATCCAGAAAAATTAAATGCAGGAGGAAAATGGTGGAGTATGTTTGAATTAATGAAATATTGGCATAGTGGTATATTGCCTGAAATGGCTGATTCAAATTTTATAAATTTTGCAATAGATTTTACTGCGCCGGCATTATCCCGCAACTCAAAATTAAAAGCTGATGTGGATACAGCCTTGTTGTCTGGAATACAAAATTTATCTACAAATATAAATAGACTTGTTTCTGAAGGTAAATTAAAAGCGGCCCAAAATCTGGTAGAGGTTTCTACTGCTAACACCGCAAATCGATTTGGGGTGATGGGACAACCACAAGGACCGGGACCGGGACAACCACCCCAAGGGCAAGGGCAAGGGCAAGGCAATAATGGTCCCTCTTCATTGGATACACTTGAATCACTCTTAGCTCCTAAGAATATTGAAAATGAATGTATAAACGATTTTTCTAAACTCTTATTAAATTCAACCGAACGATTTTTTATAACGGATGCTAAAAAAGGACATTTAGCATTATCTAATTCATTGCCTGCCGTAGCACCAGTTGATCCTATGGTTGGGACGAATCCTCCTCCTGCGAATCTTAATATGCCTGGTGCGAATCTTAATATGCCTGGTGCGAATCTTAATATGCCTGGTGTGAATCTTAATATGCCTCAGAATAATCAAACTAATGTCGGCGGTACGCGCCGTAAATTTAAAAGAGGCGTTAAAGGCAAGCGCAAGAATAGAAAATATAAAACAAAAAAGCGTAGGTATTAAAACGCATATATTTACTAACGCATATATTTACTAACGCATATATTTACTAACGCATATATTTACTAACGCATATATTTACTAAAACGTCACACTAAAACGTCACTTCATACTCCAATATGGTGGGTAATTCTGACCGTAAATATGTATATAATTCTTTCTTTATACGTGAATATAATTGTTCACGTGTACTATTTCCGCCCATAATTTTCTTTGCGTTTTTCGTATAAGTTTCGGAAAAATCATCCAAATGCATCCTGTGTTTATTTTCATTCTGCCATTGAACAAAAGCCACCATAAATTGTTTATCAAATAAATGCATCATTTTCGTGAATGTTTCGCCATCCATTATATCCCAACGGTTTTCGGTTTGGCGATATACATAAAACACACTGTCTTTACCGGCAAAAGCGCGCAACGGACGTGTGTCGTCTTCTAGTGGCAACAATTTTTGGAGCATTAACCCGACACCACCAATATAATCCGTTTTAAACAATCTATCCAAGTCTTCATATTGGACTTGAATCGTATTAAACCACATTTGATAATCTGTCGCCCGGCTATTATAATTCGTGTTTAACCAGTCTATAATATTCAGTTTTTGCTTTTTAATCGCAGCATACTTACTTAATTCTGCAAACTTCTGTTCCAATTGGCTATATTTTTCGGTCATCTCCATCACAGCCAAATACAGGTCGCGTACCGAAGGCGTATCATCTTGTTCTTCTATTTCCAAGGTTCGTTCACGTTTAGATTTAGATAACAGCTGACACACACCCACATGTCGGTCATAATATAGTTTGCGTTGATAAGAACGTTGACAATGGGGACAAACAATCATTTCATATAATGATATTAAATATAAATTTAAAATTAATTTCAATTTTAAATATATATGCCAGCAATCGGATTTAGTTTTTTTATGATGGGCCTTATGTTTGGCGCAGGTTATCTCTATTCAAATATATTAATTTCTGTGACCCCCGCAAATGCGAATAAAATTATTTTAACGACCGAAGAATTTGAAAATTTAACACGGAATAAAGACCTGTCGCAGCCGCCGCCATCTTATGGCGCCACCGAAGTTGATCCTTTGCTAGAACTATAATATATATATATATATATAAAATTGATTCTATTCTCTACTATTTGGTATAACTTATACTAACCCGCAAATGGAATTATCTACTGAACAAGCGCAAGCACTGAAGGCTTTTAAAAATAAACAAAATTTGTTTTTAACTGGTCCCGGTGGCACAGGCAAAACCGCCTTGATCCGCCAAATGGTAGAACATTGTAAAAAAGACGGACGGCGGGTACAAGTCTGTGCTTTGACGGGCTGTGCTGCCGTGCTTTTAAATTGCCAGGCCAAAACGGTTCATTCGTGGGCGGGTATTGGTTTAGCGAATGGTTATGCTGATATGATTATCAAACGCGTAGCTACAAACAAATATAAAGCCGGCCAGTGGAAAAAAAATGACGTGCTCATTATTGATGAAGTCAGTATGATGTCGCAAAAAATATTTGAAATCTTAGATGGCATTGGACGGCGGGTGCGAACCGAATCGGCGCATTTGCCATTCGGGGGCTTACAAGTGGTCTTTTCGGGTGATTTTTATCAACTCCCGCCGGTGACCCGCGAGCAAGACGCGCAAGAAGACCCGACGGCGGCCGCCTTTTGTTTTGAAAGCCCCCAATGGCCATCCACTTTTGCCGTGACGATTCAACTGAAAAAAATCTTTCGGCAGACGGATCAAGCCTATACCACCATTCTGAACCAAATCCGGGTCGGCAAACTATTTAAATCGGCCTTGGAAACGCTGACCCCTCATATTGGCAAAACGTTGCCCGTGGATTTTAAACCTACCATTTTACTGCCTCGTCGCAAAGATGTGGAAATGATTAATGCCGGCGAATTTGCGAAATTGGGCGGGGAAGAAAAAATATATAAATTGGGCGCAGCAGAAACCGTTATACCTGCTGGTGCTGGTGCGGCGGCAGCGGCGGCCATCAGTCAAGAACAGCGAGAAAATGAATATAATTTCTTGGTCAACAACATTATGGCAGATAAAGAAATTATATTAAAAAAAGGCACACAAGTCATGTGTATTGCCAATATTGATATGGAGAGTCCCGAACCGATTGTAAACGGGAGTCAAGGGATGGTCATTGATTTTGTCGGGAATTTGCCCCTCGTCAAGTTTAATAATGGCGTGAGACGAACGGTAGGTTATCATACGTGGAATAGCGAACACATCCCGACCATCGGGGTGAAACAATTACCGCTGATTTATGCGTGGGCAATTACTATCCACAAAGCGCAAGGCGTCTCGCTGGATATGGCACAGATTGACGCCGGGAGCAACATCTTTGAATGCGGACAAACCTATGTTGCCTTGTCACGTATTAAAAGTCTAGAAGGGCTCTATTTAACCGCTTTTAATCCACAAAAAATAAAAGTCAATAAAAAGGTCCAAGAATTTTATGCCACTCTCGTTCCTACCCTCTATGATATATTAGAACCCACCCCCACCGTATTAGTCAGCGTTGGCGACGGCGTTCAGTATTAGTTGTACAAGACCTCAAAAGCCAACGTAACCGACCAATCCATATTATTCAAATCAATAATACGGCCAAATTCATCATAAAGCGAAATGTGTAACCGCTGAATATCTACGGGTCCAAAATATTCGCGCGTGCGGTTCAGCTGAGTGCTTAAACCTGGGTCACTACTGCTCTGATAGACCCCTACATCCGCCTGTAATTCGGCTAAATTAATACGCGTAATGATATTGTCCTGTAGAATGGAATTGGCATATGCCACCACGAAAGATGGACCCGTATTTTTTTGGTGGTCGTCAATTGAAATAAAACCATAACGTGGCCCGCAGATTAAACAAATGCCTTCTGAGACGCACTTGTTTTTGGTCACATATTCGGCGGCACGAAACCCTAATTGCCACCCTAATTTCATTTGGAGATTGGTGTCCAGATTTAAATTGCCGTCATTATCGACATTAAAGCGTAAAAGAAATCCTTCCGTGCCCAAGATACCACCTGACACTGCGGTGAAAAATGATTTGCCACTAATGCGGTCTAAATTATAAGTTAAATCTGCGGCGGTTAATTCGGGGCCCGCTGGGTCAGGAGTGGTTTTGCCGGAACTGTCAATGGTGACGGGAACAGCATTCAGGATCGCATCGTTCATAGCGTTTTCAATATAAGCGGCGTGACTATTGCGGGCCCACGATTGTTCGTAATTTCCATCCGGTAAGGTTAAAAGCCAGCCAGAACCGTTATTACTTAAATCAATAATCAGGCAGGTGGCATTGCCGTTATTACGCGAAATGGCATAATAGGTGGTGGGCAATTCAATGGACGCCACGCGCAAACTCACCACATTTTTTTGAATGGCTGGTAAGACAATAGAAAAATTCGTGGATTTGGAGGCATAATAATTAGGACGAAAACGGGAATCAATACTAATGGCTTGCGTGATGGTGCGGACATTAATCGGATTTAAATAACCTGGCGGTGCACTTTTGGATTCTAAGGTAATGCGTCCATTTTCTATTAGAGACTTTTTGCCAATCAGCCGATCCGGATTTTCAATAATAAAATTACTGCCTTGTTGAATTACCGAATGATTTTCATTTAAGGAACTTAATTTATTTTTTAGTCTCATTGAAATTGTGTCAATAAAAAATGAAAATTCTCTTTGCTTTTCGTTTCCTAAATTATTTAGATTACCTAGATTTGTTTTTAACAAATAGGTTGCTTTGTCAATATCTTGGACCGTATAATTAGAAGAAGACAAGCGTAATATTTTTTCAATTTCTTTATCATTATATGAATCAGTATTTAGATTGATATTGTCCATAATATATATATTTGAGTAGTTTAATTTTATGTTATAAAATATATAAATATCATATATAGTTTACCACAAAAAAGCATTAGTCACCACAAAAAGCATTAGTGACCACAAAAAAGCATTAGTCACCACAAAAAGCATTAGTGACCACAAGGCGAACAACTTCCTCCTGGTTTATACATCGTGGTGCGCATAGAGGTCATCAAGGTTGGACGAATATTGATTAGTGTGCGAGAACGGGCAGGCGCAGGCGCAGGCGCAGGCGCAGGCGCAGGCGCAGGCGCAGGCGCAGGCTGGGACAGGGGCTTGGGCGCTTGTGGTACGGGCAAGGGTACGGGCGCTTGTGGCGCAGGCACAGGCACGGATATAAGCTTTTTTTTATTAGAAGTAAATACTAATGTCCGAGGTGGCATATATATTAAATATAAGAAATAATATTTATATTTAATTACAACAGTTATTAAACCCAATCGCGTTCGTTTTATTTCCCATCACTGCAATGGTCGTTTGCGTTTGCGTTTGCGTTTTCAAATGTGCCGCTTTCTTCCGATTTAAAAAGCGGGCATAAGAATCGTGTTTTACATCTACGCCACGACCGCCGGGCGAACCTGCGCCAGGTCGGCCACTCGTTAAAGTATTGCGCGTGGAATTGCCGTGGCTAGGGTTCACTACCGCTTGATTCGCAGCTAAAACTCGGTCGCTCATTTGATTCCAATTGATATTGGCTCCACTGGCAACCCGTTGCGCCGAGCTCGTAAAAGCACCTAAATTCAGCAGATATTGTGAAGCCGGTACACGCACTTGTCGCCAAATGCGACGTTGTGTTTGTTGCGCGGTTATGACCGGATTCGCCAGATTTAAACAAGATTTACAAGGCTGATTGGTGGCACCACTATAATTACAATTACAGGACGTCGGCATTCTATTATATATATATAATTAACACTATTTATTGTTTTAACAATGGTTTAATGTATCGTTCGCCGCTTGCGCAAAATACGTCGCCTGAAAACTCAGATCCACAATTTGCGTCCAAGCTTCTGGCGCATCATAATCTAGACGACAGCTATCATAAAAGATCACATAACTCGGGTCAACGACAATATTCGTCGACGAATCCATTTGCACTGGATTTCCTACACCATATTTCACATAATCCACCGAATATAAATTGCCACACCAACTTTCATATTTGGGCGTAGACACTTGTACGGGATAAATATTGCTGGCACCTTCTTTAATATCTGCCTTCATTTCATAAGTTTGGGCAAATTCTACACTCCCACTAGATATATCACACGTCGGATTCACACTAGTATTTTTATTATAGTAATAGCCGTTATTTTTTACTGGATTTGCCGTCTGTAAATTTTGGATGTTTTTTTGTATTTCCGTATAAATCGTTGTATTCCGTTTTTTGCTAGACCGTTCACTAGCCGATAAAATCTGATTAAAGGAATCAAAACAGCGTTGTGCCATTATTATATTAGGTAGATATACTATTTGCAAAAAATTGAAAAGTATTTAAAAGATGATAACGAAGGTATTCCCCGTGCTACCAGACAATTAAAATGAGTTCTCAACCCAAGATCAATAATAACGTTCGCGCCTTTTGTAAAGTGTGTAAAGATGCTGGGAAACCAGAGTCTTTCTATACTTCGCATTATATTAATGACGTGCCCGGCAAAGGAGGTAAAGTCGTGTGCCCGACCTTGTTGTCGCAGTCGTGCGGCTATTGTAAAAAGGAACGTGCCGGTCATACCTCTAGATATTGCCCCGAACTTGCGCGTAAGCAACACCGAAACGAGCGGCCGCGCGAACAACAGCAGAAACCGGCACCAGCTCCAGTTGCAGCAACTAAAAATCGGTATGCTGCTTTAACGGCGGAAATGGAGAGCGAAGAAGCAACAGCAGTGGCCAAAGAAGCGGCTACAAAAGAAGCCGCACACCAATATGCCTATAAATTCCCGAACTTGTTACCGACAAAAATAAAGCAAAAAATGCCCGAACCGATGAACTTCAAGGCGGCGGTGATGGCCGTCAAGCCAGCACCTGCACCAGCACCCGTGCCGGTGCCGGCTGTTATCCTCAAGCCCGCCGAGGCTGACGACTACAGTAGACGGATTGGACCCGCGGGTTCTTCTTGGTTTGACTAAAAAAAAATAGATATAAAAAACCCCCTGAAAAAAAGAGAAAAATCACCAGAAAAAACACACCAGAAAAAAATAGATAGAAAAAAAATAGCTTCGGCTATTTTTTTTTCTTTTATATTTTTTTCTTTTATTTGAGTTGGGCAAAACTGCCAGCCGTGTAATGATGCCATAAAAATAATACTAAACCTAAACACACATCCGCAAGTAAAAATTGGTAAGCCATCGCAACCTGCCGGAAAGCCGCATAGGCGAACCCGAAATAAATGAGGCCGTGAACTAGCCGAAAAGGTGCCCACCAAATGCGCGCCCCTTGCGTTTCTAATCCAGTTTGTCGTTGGCCCGTGAAATACAAATAAAGAAAACCGATAGCAGGGAATAAGGCGAGGGCACCTAGATAAGGTAAATAAGTAAGTGGCGTATTTTTCGCTAGCCAGACTAAAAATAAACGTACAGGTATACACCCGCCTAAAAATAATAGGAACCGTTTTTGAATAGGTTTCATTATTTTATATAATGTGTGTATATATATATAATGGTCGGTGGCGGTGTTTTACCCGTAGCATTTCACGACGGACAACTTTATTTTTTATTTGGCGAAGAAGCCGAAGAACGTAAATGGATTGATTTTGGGGGCGGCGCGAAACCCGGTGAAACCCTTTTACAAAACGTCGTGCGGGAATGCTGTGAAGAAATGGATGGATTTTTCGGCACCCCAAATGAAATTAGGCAATTGATCCGAACCCAGCTCTTACTAAAATTAAAATTACCGACTTATACTTCTTTTCTGGTGAAAATGCCATATGATCCGAATTTACCCGTCTATTTTAATAATCACCATAAATTCATTGAAAGTCATATCCCGAATTTAATTTGTCGCAAGGGGCTGTTTGAAAAACGCCAAATCAGATGGATGACCCTAGCAGATATTAAACAGAAACGCTCGCATTTTCGCCATTATTATACGCCTCTCTTAGACTTGTTACCCGAACACGAATCTTTTTTGTTAATGCAATTTCAAGATGCGATATAAGAACTATAATATAGTCTTTAATTAATTCAAGATGTCTATTTCCCAGCTTGATTTAACTACCTTTCAACAAACTTTTCAAGTAAGCCCTCAAGATAAATTAGAATATGGAGAGATTTACACGCCTTTTGTTTTAATTCACCAAATGCTAGATTTATTTGACCCCGTCGTATTTACGCAACCTAACAAACGCTGGTTAGATATCGGGGCCGGTCGGGGCTATTTTTCGCTGGTCTTATTTGATCGGTTAAATAAAGGACTCGCGCACGTCTTACCCGACACTGCGTCCCGCCAAGAGCATATCCTTGCTGAGATGCTTTTTCTGGTGGAACTTAAAGACGCCAATATTGTGTTTTTGCGAGAACTGTTCGGTCTTACGGCCAATATTCTCCACGCCGATTTTTGTAGTGCTACTACATTGCTACCAGAAATGGACTATATTATTGGTAATCCGCCTTACAATTCCCACGGAATGAAAAAAGTGCCCACGAACCAAAACCAGAAAAAAAAAGAGGACGGCGAAACGGTTTGGATTAAATTTATAATTAAATCTCTCGCCCTTTTAAAAGCCGAGACGGGACAACTATGTGTTATTATCCCTTCGCTTTGGTTAAAACCGGACAAAGCCAATATGCATTCTATTTTAACGGCTTATCAAATCCAGAAAATTCATTGTCTCTCGGGCAATCAAACCAATAAACTATTTAAAGGGGCAGCCCAAACCCCGACTTGTTATTTTCTTTTGACCAAGACCAATGCTATGGGCGCTGGCGCTGCCGAAATCACCTTATATGACCTTAACCGCCAAGCTTACATCGCCTTGCCATATCAGATGGGACAACCGCTGCCCCTTTTTGGCGTAGCCATTATAAAGAAACTCGCTCCGTGGCTTTCATTGACTAGCAACTTAACCGTGATAAAAACCAATATGCCCTCCATAAAGAGCAAATTCACCGAGAACTTGTATTCCCCCGAGCATCCTTACCGAAATATTACGACGTGTATTCTGGAAAATCTGCAACCAGTTTTATTAATGAATTTTAGTAATATACCACAGGCATTTTATGGCAAGAAAAAATTGGTCTTGGCTCATAAAATGTACGGCTTTCCGTATTTTGACGAAACCGGTAGCTACGGCATTTCTAACCGGGATAATTATGTGATTACGGGCAAAACGGATGAAGAATTTTGCCAATTGAAAGCCTTTCTTTCCACGAAGTTGGTGCTTTATTTATACGAAGCCACCCGTTACCGGATGAAGTATTTGGAAAAATATGCCTTTCAGTTTATTCCCGATATCACGTGTCTCCCTGGATTTCCAAAAGCCAAGGAGATAAATGAGACAACAGTGGCAGACTTTTTCGGTTTGGATGCCCTAGATCGGTTACATATTCAGGCACTACATAAAAAAAACTACAGGTCTTTTTAATTTATATATATAATTTATATATATAATGTTCTATTTACTAACGGATTTTTGTTCACCTGCGAAAATATATGTTATGATGGCTTTTTTAACCTTGCTCTATTTTGTTATTATAAATGATGAAACATTTTGGTTAATAGTGAAAGCAATCTTGTTTATTGTGTGGACCTTTTTATTACAACAGATGTGTAAGCTGGGGTATAAAGCAATTGCTTGGACGGCGGCGATCATTCCACATATTATATTTTTAATTGTAACTGTAAAATCGTCAACAACATAAAATCGTCAACAACATAAAATCGTCAACAACATAAAATCGTGATGAGCATAAAATCGTGATGAGCATAAAATCGTGATGAGCATAAAATCGTGATGAACATAATAAAATTGATCTTTATTCTCTCTTCCTTCTTATAATTAACCTTCCTTCATTTATGCCTGCCTTGGCTACGACGCGCTTTAATACTAAAACGTGGCAGGAACGCCAACACTGGATGCAACGAAATCATTTGCACACGGGTTGTATTTATGGTACACCAATTAAAACTAAAGAGACGATTGCGGATACGCTGATTGTCTTGGAAATGCATAATGATGAAAATAAACTTATGGCAATTAGTTTGATAAAAAATCGGGCTGTTCTCTCTGATAAAACCCACCAAATCTATCAGGACCGTAATTATAACCGCTACATTTACAAAAGCCCATATCGTTTACTCATTGATGAAATTGAACTTACAGAAATGGAAAAAAAAATAATAGCTATATTAACCCAGCTATTATTTAAGGGTGCGTGCCATTCCAAGCGCGCACAAGGCATTACCGAAATGCCGGCGTGGATTATGCGGAATAAACGCGTAGATTTTTTGAAATCTTTTAGAGACATTTTAACAAGGTATTATAAACGAGAAATATAAAATAAATAATATAATAAAAAAAATAAAAAAATGTTTATTTTTTTTTCCTATCTATTTTTCCTATCTATTTTTCCTATCTATTTTTTTATTCTACGGTAATAGGTGATTCTTGCGTGCCATTAGCCGTAGCCATTGTTGCTCCCGCCGCTTCTTCCGCTTCCTTTTCTGCTCGTCGCATCCCGACACCACTGAACTTGGCACTATCGATTATCCACCTTTCGTTAATCTGTGGCACCGCCATAGTGTAGGTGTTGCTAATCGCCGCAAACAGCGCATTAGAGTGGAGTCGTAGCGCGTTGTATTCGGCAATTTGGTGTTCCACAAAACCCTTGAAATCGGCTTCTTGCGCGGTTACATAATTCTTCCATTCCGAGCCCATGGTCTTCTTATTGGCGTTTTTCCATTCCAGTTCCGCCTCATTTACCTGTGTCATTCTCATTGCGAGACGTCGAAACATGTCTATACCTACCGCACCCAGCAATTCATACACGTGGACGAGCTCAGTGTTTTTTTGGCGGGTTTTATACTGCCGAAAGATATTTTGGGAGAGCTCTTCCTTAGTTAATTCGCCGACAATATAGCGGATGCGGAATGATTCGTAGTCCTGCATCGCCTGGCAAAAGTCGCGCAGGTACCGCACCCGATTGTTCGTGATGTCCGTCACCAGGCGGTACAAAGCTTCTACAGCAGAGTGTAGCGGGGTATTATGGGCAAGTCCCAGTTTATTCATAATACGGATTTTTTCCCGATTCTCGCAGAGGCCTCCACAAGGCACATCACCTGGAGCTCGTTGTACTGCCCCGTCTTTATTCTGGCTGCGCTGGTACTCTACCCAGTGCGGATTATGTAGCCGCTCATTGACCACCTTTTTTCCGGTGTTCCAGTCAAACGCCGTATGACAGCCCGTACACCACATTTGTGAGCACCCTTCGCTACGGAAAATGCGGTTATTACAACCCGGGCATTGCTTTGTTTCCTTCTTAATAGCCTGGGCACTCGCCACGTTGTTGGGGTCACACGTGTGTCCGGCGGTTTTCTGGGGTCCAATAATCTCGTGGCAGTCGTGACAGGTAAAATTATCACAGATGCCGCACTTATACTGGGTGGAGAGCATCCCTTTACACTCGATCGCCGGACAGGGCATAAAGAAGACTTTTTTTTCGGCGGGGGCAGCCGCCGCCGCGGTAGCAGCAGCACCTGGTGGTGCGCGTTCCCGCACATACGAGGCGTTCATTTCACCGCGCAACTCTCTCATCTGCCTTTCCAGTTCCCGCATTTTTACCGTAAGGCCTTGTCGCACGACTTTCTCCTTGTCGCGTCCCTTGTAGCGCTCGGCCGCCTCCATCGTAGCGGGCATTTTACTGAGCTCTACTTCGAATATCATTTTTTCGCGGTGTGGCCGGTACGTCTCCATCAACCACTTCTTGGTGAGGATGAGCGAAAATTTAGGCGACCACGGTTGCTTGCACTCCATACAATGCGGTTCGTTAGTGCTCGTGAGGAGATAGGAGCGTACGCACGTCGTACAAGCCTTACTCTTACACCCCCCGTGTTCGCACTCCACACACAAGTGGTTGCTCTTATTAAACGGCTCATAACAAATCACGCACTCGGCCGTCGCCGTCGCCGCCGCAGCCGCCGCAGTAGCATTAGTCATATTAGTAGCACTCATATCGTCGATAACTGTTTGTTCTTCGAAAGATATCATATAAAAGTATTAGAAAAAAGTTTTCAATTTTTTGCAAAAAAAAAATCCCACCTTAAAAAAAGCACCGTAAAAAAAGCACCGTATATTGTTTTCCTATTGTTTCTATTTAAAATAATAATACGGTATAATAATAATATACCTTATGACTAGTGTAAATACGGATATTGACAATTATTCTATTGAAGACATTTTATCTATTTTAAACATCATTGACCCCAACCAAAACAATGTCACCGACCGAGCGAATGAATTAATCGCTAGGTATTCTCCCAGCGGGAGTGAACCAAACAAAGATTTACACGATTTTTTTACTGAAGCAAAAGAGAAAGTTTTAACTTATTTGGAAAATCCGGATGAAGCTGAACCGGTAGAAAATGATGTGTTTGAAAATATTCAAAAATTATGGGAAAATAATAATAAAAACACGAGTGAAATTAAAACATTTATAGATCAGTCTCATGTTGTTTTAGAACAAAAATATGAGGCTGATAAAGAAAAATCCTCCGAACCGATTATAGCCACTCATATTGTAAACATTGATAGTCAATATCGTACCAATATATTACCTTATAGTGATAACCCTTTATCCAACACATATAATACGAATTTTACTTTTAATTTGGCGAATCCGATTTCAAAAGCGATTAATTTAACGTTGTATTCATATCAATTACCAACGACGTGGTATGCTTTTAACGCCCGAAATGGTAACACTTTTTTTATGTATAATGGTATTGTTATTAATATACCCGATGGAAATTATACACCGGAAACCTTGGTGACCACTATAAATGCCATTGCCGCTACCAATATAGCCACCAGTGGATTAGTTGTTTCTTATAATCAGAGCGCAAACCGAATTTCATTTACCAATAATGATTTGCTCTCTGATGCGGTTACCGTCATTTTTTTCATTCAAGCCAACGTCATAAATTATAATAATTGTGGTTCTTTTGTTTTATCCCAATTTCAGACGTTAGGTATAAATAGTACGTTAGGCTGGTTATTAGGGTTTCGTATTGAGCCTGATAGCACAACGGGGGATGTTATTCTCACTATAAATCCTGGGCAAACCCAAATAGCCCAAGTACAACCCGACACATATGGACCGAAATATTTTATTTTATCCCTCGAAGATTATAGCGACCAACGGTTAACCAGCGGGCTTTACAATATAACGAATACAAAAAATATTTCCACGATTAGTGTGACTGATTTTTATAAAACGACGCGGTTTGCGTGTAGATTTCGCGAAGGCTCGTGGAAAAATACCGAAATATATACAAAAAATGCCGTGCTAGAATCCAGCAGAGCTAATAATAATATTTACGGTTTTAATAATAAAATTACAGGACCTAGCTCTGGATCTGCGTTTGCTCTTATCCCGCTACAAGACATTAAAAGAATTCGCCCAGACCCTTATGTGAAATTCGGCTATGATTTGGCTCTGAATAAACGCAACTATTTATCTCCAACCGTTTTACAGCGTTTTACGGTGCGTTTGTCTGACGATAAAGGCAACTTGGTAAACTTGTATGATAATGATTGGTCGTTTTCTTTGATTGTAGAAGAGAGATTAAACTAATTGTTTTTCTTGGATGTAGGGTGGGAGCGTGAGCAATAGTAACTCGGGGGGACGGGCGATTTTCCATTCGAGTATCAACGGGATGCCGGCGGATTCAGGGGCTTTGCTCGTCCAATGGGCTTTATTTAAGACCGTGAACAGTTTTTTCAGGCGGTTTGGGAGACCGCCGGCATCTCTCGGTGGCACGTGTTTGACGGCCCATTCAAATTGGAGCGCTTGATTTTTGGTCTGAAAACCGTGGACGAGACAGACGTGCGTCCAACCAGGTCCTCGGCTTTGCGTATATTTAGCGCCGCCGCTTAGTTCGCCATTATGTTTGCGGAGGCGTTTCACGGGGTCGGGGGAGACACCGGCATAAGTAGCTCCTTTATTTTGAATGATATAGAATGACCATAGGGGCTCTGCTAGGGGCTCTGCTAGGGGCTCTGCTAGGGGCTCTGCTAGGGGCTCTGCTAGGGGCGCTGCCCCTACGACCCCGTATGCCCCTACGACCCCGACTAAGGGCGCTGGTGCTGGTGCCATTTTATTTACGCCAGAAAAGAATAAGCAGTGTAAAACATAAATACCACGTTCCGCAACCAAAATGTTTCGTATAATGAATAATGGTTTCGGCATTTTCTTCATCTACACACAAGAGACGAACGATATTTAAATACGCCGATTCTTCTTTTTTATTATAAATACATTCTTGATAACCCATATGGACTACTTGGACTATCCCTAAAATTAAGATAAGGACTAGAAAACCCCATTGTTTATCCGTGGTTTTTTCTTCTTTGCTATAAAAGAGGGCATAAAGCACCGCTATGAATTTTAATAAATCGCCGATATGATCATATAAATCCCCGAATTTAGAGACCATTTGGTATTTTCGGGCAAGTTTGCCATCCACGCAATCTAAATAATAAGCGATGAACCAACAAAAAGCCGCTATTCCGAGTTGGTCTTGCATTATCGCATAAGCGGACATTATGCCAAACACTATACTAAGGGTTGTTACCATATTAGGCGTAAAACCAAGATTATAAAAGGTCTCTAGCTGTCCGTCAATAAGTTTGAATATATAAATATCTATAGGACATTCATAGCAGTCCAAGAGTTTATTCACCATTTTTATATAAAATAATATTTTTTATATAAAAAAAAAATCTATAAAAAAATAACGCCATATTAATTTATAGATATATATTAATATGGCGTATAAAGATTTTCTTGCAATAAGAGCAAGATCTGATGGTAAACATGATTTTGGTGCTGAATGGAATCAAAATATAAATAAAACCATTAGTGAATATAATAGTTCATTGCCGATTGATGATACAAAATTGGGTATTAACTCTACTTATGACGAAAAAGATTGTTTAACCACAATAAGAGCATTTCAATCATCAGACATTTTTAAACAATCTGATGTAGACAAACCGGAGAACATAACAATTAGTAGACCAAATGGTAGTACATATGCGTACAAGCGTACTATGGTAAGAGTTGATGCTAACTTATTTTCAGATGTTGCTTATAATCCTTTATCTGAGCCAACAGGACGTGTTGAAAATAATTCAGTTTTAATTATAGATTTCGCAATGCATAAATTTATTGAAAAAATAAAAACAGGCCCATATTATCCTAATCGAATTGTTTATTATGCAATGACACCAGAAGTATTAAATGATCCAGCTTCAAAACCCAAATTAGTTTCAACTCAATATTCCAAAACTAACGGTGTTAATTTTATTCCATGTTTGGAAATAGAAAAAAAACATCAATATCCTCCAACTATTAATGACAATGACACACCGAGTATTATGAAAAAACAAATGTTTTTTTCAAAATTTACATTTGAATTATCACCCATTAAGTTTAAAACTAATCCAACAATGACTTATGAAAAAATTTCAGGGGAAATAAGTGTAACTGAGCCTGGTAATAAAACATTAACATTTGAAAATACAATTTCACGTAATGAACATTCTCCGACAGAAATACTTGCTAGAATAAGAAAATTTTTCGGTAAAAAAACACCAAATGACCTTTTTGAAATAAATGGCGGATTACACCGAAAAAGAGCAGGAGATTGGTTACAAGCATTATGTTGTTTTGATATTTATAATCGTAATTTTAAGAAATTTATTCAAAAACAGCTTAGTGGAGACAAAATAACATTCAATAAAAACACACATAATGTTTATTTTGTTACACATGACCAAATTGCGTGTGCTTACGCTTTGTCATTAGGAGCAAATGTTATTTTTTTTGGACCACCTTCATTATATGAAAAACAATCACTATTGAGTACATCCTTAGCGAAAGAGTACATATTTTTATTTCAAAATAGAGAAACACGAAGTATTTACTCAGACATTGTGAGTGTGGGTGGAGGAGATTATAATATTATGCAGGGGGGTAATAATGATCCATTTACAAACGAACCCCATCGTCAGTTACTTACCATTATAACCCAAATTAAAAATAATGAACCAGAAAGCACTGACAAAAAAAATATTTTTACCCCTTTTTTGACCAAAATGAATAAATTATATGATAACCCTTCCGACCCCCCACCACTCGCAAAAGTGATTTTTTATTTATATTTATTAAATAATACAAATTCTAGATTGGGTAGAATAACTAAAGCATTAGAAATTAGTAATATTGATATTAATAATACTGAAATGTCTAACCCTGAAAAAAAAGAATTTTTTTCTGATATAAATGAAAAATATATATTTTTATTAGATTTTTTTAGTACTCCTGATAATTATACTGATTTTAATAAGATAACTGGTTTGATAGATATTATTAAAACGTTTACTCAATTTAATAATTTAACTATCTTTGATTTATTAATACAAATTTATGGTTTTGGTGATCCAATCTTATTTTATATTTTTAATGCATACGCATTAACAAAAATTGAAAAACAAACTGAATCAAAAACAAGAGATGTAAAAAACCCTGATAAAAAAAAAGAAGAAATAAATGGATATATACAAGAAACCTTACCATTAGTACAAAACTTTATATCATTTTTACAGACAAAATTTAAAGAAAAAATATTCAGAAATATAAGGTTATTAGAGAGAACTAATACATTTTCAAACCTTATTGATTTAATATATGAGTTTGAAAAAGAAGTAGAAATAAATTTTTATCCTTTATTAGTTAATACGTGTGTAAATGTTGAAGAATTAACAGAACTTTGGACAACAGCAAAAGAAAAAAAAATGGAAGATTTAGAGGAAGAGGGAGAGAAAAATAAAGAGGAAAAAAAAAGAAAAAGAAAGAGAAAGATAAAGATAAACAGGTTGTTGCAGCATCGTATAAAATGACTAATATATTAAACCTAAATACATATACGATAATTATCATGGCAGTAGCAGCAGTAGCATT
>Ga0209086_10000799_pt1 | contig 26121 bp, 18 predicted proteins | sample M_130207_XF_Meta_FD_187312 | JGI IMG/M metagenome (GOLD analysis project Ga0209086, IMG submission 187312) | Freshwater microbial communities from Lake Montjoie, Canada to study carbon cycling - M_130207_XF_MetaG (SPAdes) (version 2) | ecosystem: Environmental > Aquatic > Freshwater > Lake... | reverse complement strand
AGCGGCTCGTCCCCGGTTTTGAAGCGCCGATCAATCTCTCGTACAGCAGTCGCAATCGCTCGGCGGCGATTCGCATCCCGGCCCATTCTCCGCGCCCCGAGAACAAGCGGATCGAGTTCCGCTGTCCGGATGCTTCGTCGAACGGATACCTCGCGATGTCCGCGATGTTGATGGCGGCGATCGACGGCATCCAACGTCGCCTCGATCCCGGCCGACCGCTCGACAAAGACTTGTATGACCTCGCGCCGGATGAGCAGACCGATGCCCCGAAAGTTCCCGCGTCGCTGGAAGAGTCACTCGCCGCGCTGCGCCGCGACCATCAGTTCCTCCTTCGCGGAGATGTCTTCACCGAAGACGTGATCGATACTTGGATTTGGTACAAGACGGAGAAGGAAGTCGAAGCCCTCCGCCAGCGCCCGCACCCGTTCGAGTTCGCGATGTATTACGACATCTGACATACGACATCTGGCAATAGTCGTTCTGTCGCTCGACGACAGGAGAGCCAAATGCCTTTCGCAAGGTCAGGCGAGAGACATGAGTTGCCGTACCGCAGATCAAAGCCAGACGCGCAAGCGACGACTCGACGGCCGACAGCTTCGCTTGCGCGTCTGGCTTTGATGGATACGCCATTTCCTGCCGCTCGCCTCACTCAAGTCCCGTCGCTCGCCTCGGGAGGCCCCGCGTTCAAGACGATCAAGAAGCGGGCGAGTTCGCTTTCGAGCGTGGACAGCAGTTCGGCGCATCCGTCCCAGGACTCGTTACGCCCGTGGTTTTCGAGAGCCAATGCCGCTTGAACGAGTGGCTCGGCACCGAAATAAGCCACCGAGCCTTTCAGGGTGTGCGCCGCGCGGCGCAGCAGTTTGAATTCGCGGGTCTTGATCGAACGGAGGATTTCTGCCAGTTGGGTCGCGGTCTCTTTCTTCGCCAGTTCCGCGAACTCACGCAGCGTGTCCGTACCGCCACCGAGGCGTTCTTTCGCCACGTTCCAATCGATCGCGGGGAGCGTGTCTGGCGCTGAGTTGTCCGCACGAGCCCTGGGTTCGAGCGGTGCGGCATCACGGTCAGCAGAAGAAGTCGTGCCGCTTTCGGAAGCCTCCCTAAGTCCGGCATCGACCGGCAGGCAGAGCGTGGGGAAGCGTCGCGACGGCGCGATACATTTCGGCGGGAGTAATCGGTTTGAAAACGTAGTCGTCCATGCCGGAGTCGAGGCAGCGTTCGCGGTCTCCTTTGAGAGCCTCCGCCGTCATCGCCACGATCGGAATGTGCCCGCCGGTTTGGTGCTCGCGCTTCCGGATTTCGGCGGTGGCCTCGTAGCCGTCCATGACGGGCATCTGCATGTCCATCAGCACGACATCGAATTCCTCTGCGGCGAGCGTGTTGACCGCCTCGAGTCCGTTCACTGCCACGACCACTTGATGCCCGCGCGACAGCAGCAGTCCGAGTGCAACGCGGCGATTGATTTCGTTGTCCTCGACCAACAGCACGCGGCGCGGATGAACAGGCGAGGATGTCGCCAGAGTCGGCGGTTGCATCGGCTTGACGGTCGTGTACCGACCGAATTGGCGCAGCACCTCGTTGAGCAATTCGGACGCGATGACCGGCTTGATCATGAACCGGCCGATACCGTATTTCTGGCCCAGTTCCGCGTCGATCGGCGACGTACCCGACGAGATCATGATGATCGGACATTGGCCCTGATTCCGAATGTCGCGCAAGCTCTCGGCAAAGTGGAGACCATCTTCGCCGGGCATGTGGTGGTCGAGCAGAATCAGTCGGATGGGATGCTGGGACTCGTCGGCTGTTTGCAGCGCGTGTCGGGCGACTGCGGCGGAGTCGGCCAGCACCGGTCGCATGTGCCAGTATTGCAGCATCTCGCCTAGGATGCGGCGGTTCGTGAAGTTGTCGTCCACGACCAGCACCGGCAGGTCGAGCAACGATTCGAGTTCCGCCGGTTCGTGCCGATGCTGATCGTCGGAGATTTCCAATTCGGCGGTGAAGTGAAACGTCGAACCACGACCGGGTTCGCTTTCGACCCAGATCTTGCCGTGCATCATTTCCACGAGTTGTCGCGAGATCGCCAAGCCCAACCCCGTGCCGCCGAACCGTCGTGTCGTCGAGGATTCGGCCTGCTCGAACGGACGGAAAATCTGGACCAGCTTGTCGGCGGGAATTCCGATCCCCGTGTCGCTGACAGAGAAATGCAGCCGGGCCCGTTCGGCGGTGATCGACTCGACATTGAGGTTCACAAAAATTTCGCCGGCTTCGGTGAACTTCACGGCATTCCCGAGCAAATTGACGAGTACCTGTTGAATGCGGCCGGAATCACCGAGCAGATGGTCGGGGATTTCTGGCGCGATGCGACAGACGATCTCCAGTCCCTTCTCTGCCGCACGCAGCATCAGCATTTGCGACGCGCGGCCGACGCATTCCGAGATCCGGAAGTTCACACGCTCCAGTTCCAGCTTGCCCGCCTCGATCTTGGAGAAGTCGAGGATGTCGTTGAGCAGCCGCAACAGAATGTGGGCCGACTCATCGACGGTCGTCAGATAGTCGCGCTGGTGCGACCGCAATTCGGTGCGCGCCAACAACTGCGTCATGCCGATGATGCCATTCATCGGTGTGCGGATTTCGTGGCTCATGTTGGCCAGGAACGAACTCTTGGCCTTGTTGGCGGTTTCGGCAGCCTCCTTGGCTCGATGCAGTTCGACTTCGTGTCGCCGGCGCTCCGTCGTGTCACGGAACACGATGACGCCACCTCGCAATTGGTTCGTCTCATCCCTTAAGGGTCTCCCGTTGACGCTGAGCCACACACCATCCGGCTTCCGCGAATTGCGGATAAACAGCTCGTCTTCGTAGACATCCTCGCCGCGAATGGTGCGTGCCAGTGGCAGGTCTTGCGGCGGAAAGGGCGTGACCATATCGGGCAGGAAGCAACCGTAGTGCGTGGTCCAGCCTTCAATGGGGGTGTCCGTCGTACCGAGGCCAACAATTTGCTCGGCGACCTCGTTCCAAAACAAAAACTTGCCCGCTGAATCGGCGACGATCACTCCATCGGCGATGCTCTTCAGACTGGAGTCCAAGATACGGCTGACCTCTTCAGCCTCCACTTTGGCTCGACGCAGTTCCTCCTCAGTCCGCTTGCGTTCGGTAATGTCGATAATCGAGGCGAGGACAAATGTGCCCTCGTTCGTGGAAATGGGATTCAGACCGAGTTCGATGGGGACCTCTGTGCCATCCTTACTGACGCCAAACAGACCCCCGCCAGATCCCATGGCCCGTGTCTGAGGGTTGCGGTAGAAGCTTTCAACTTTGCTGGGATGCTGTGGTCGAAATCGCTCGGGCACGAGGATTTCGACCAGCTCTCCGATGAGTTCTTTGCGGCTGTAGCCGAAAAGTTCCTCTGTGCGGCCATTGACCAAGGTGATCCGTCGCTCGCGATCAATCATCACCATTGCGCTGGGAGCGGCTTCGACGACGATGCGAAAACGTTCTTCTTGCCGCTTGCGAAGTGAGATGTCCTCGGCCACGCCGAGGAATCCCGTGATCTCGCCAGCGGTGTTCTTGACCGCCGTGATGACCTGACTGACCGCGAAATGGCTGCCGTCTTTACGGACGAAAGTCCTTCGCGCTGATCGAAGCGGCCCTGCTTGGCGTAGGCCACGAACGCCTCAAAGCCTTCCACGAGATAGTCCAACTCACGCGACAACTCGGCACCGTGAGCCAGCACCTCGTCGCGCAGATGAATGATCTGGAGTGTCTGCTTGCCGACCATCTCTCCGGCGGAGTAGCCCAGTAAGTTCTCCGCACCCGAATTGAAGACCGTGATGAGACCGTGTACGTCGGTCGCGATGATCGAAACCTGCGTCGCCGCATCGAGCACTCCGGCGAGCTGCGCGTTCGCCGTGGCCAACTCGGTCTTGATGGTTTCCAGTTGCGCCGAGTATTGCCGCAGGCTCTCGTTCTGCTGTTGCGTGACGCGATGTCCCGCCGCCGTCTGCTCCTGTTCGGCAAGGACCGAGCGGCGCGACAAGGCTCCGAAATAAACGGCTCCGAATATCGTGGCAATCACCAGCACGATGATCCCAAACGAGAGTTGAGCCAGCCCTGCGGCGCGACCCGTGTGGTGAGCGAACCGAGTGTTCTGGATGTTTCGGATTGCCTCCCGCAGCTTCGTATTCTGCGACATCGCACGAACGAGCGAGCGGTCCATTTGAGCCATGAATTCACCCGCTTCTTCCCGGTCCCCTTGGCCGAGAAGCTGAAAGATGTCCACGGTCTCCGTCTGCATCTGGCGGATCTCAGTGTTGAATCCGGAGAGCATCACCAACAACGGCGCTCCGATCTGGGAAGGAACGTTGTTCTGAATGTCTTCCGTGGCGAGCAGGTAGCGCTTCTCATAGTTCTGCATGGCCTGCGTCAAACGCTTCGATTCCAGCGGGATATCGCCCGACTCGAAAGCATCGTTGCCCGGCGCGTTGGCCGCCACGGAGAGATCGACGATCTCCGCGATCCGGCTGGCCCGTTCGGCCCATGCCTGGTTCTCGGTGACGGAGGTGCGATAAATGGACAGCACCTGTTGTGTCAGGAACACACTCAGCAGGATCGTGGCGATGTTGAACGTCGCCAGAACGTAGTACAGCAGGTGCCAACGCACCTGCTTGAACGCGGTCGGCATCGTTGACGAAGGAGTGTTCATGAGGAGACTCCGCCGTTTCCCGCCAGCGAGCGAAGTGAGCAGGCAATCCGATCATGAAATGTCATGGACGTACCTGATTGAAGTGTGATGACACTATTTGAGGTGCGCTAACAGGGTGTGGCCGACACCTGTTTTCGGGGTCAAGTAGAGCGAGTATGGCTGCCTGAAATCGACCACCAAAACCTCGACTGCAATCTACCAAGGATCGAAGCGTTCATCGCATCACTTTTTCAAAAATGGCATGGCATCTGAAAACGGGCGCGGCGGAACTACTCTGAAGCAGGGTATCGCCCTAAACAAGGTCAGGGACGATTCCACGCGGCAATTGCCGACGCCCCGGCTTATGCTGCGGGTTGATGTTCGAGTCTTGAAATCGTTTCCATGGCTTCCAGCAGGCTGTCGAGTCAGCCTCGTTGTGGGTGTGATCGGGAATGCCGTAACGAAGTGGACCGCGATGACCACGTTTGAAGAAGCCTATGATGCAGCGGCAAGTTGGCTGGACGAGCGCGGCCTGCTGCTGAACTCACAACTGTTGCAAATGGTTACGGGTGACGAGGGACTGCGGGACGAAGTGCGCGCGATGCTGTTGTCCGATGGCGTCGCGATCGACCGTTACGGAATTGGTCTCGTACGCGGCGAGCAACCCATCCCAAGTCGCACGCTTCGCAGCGATGAAGGGCCGTCTGAGATTCTGTTTGCGGAAGCGACCGACGCATCCTTGGAAGAACGTTTTCAAGAGACCGGCCCGGTTTCGGATGAGTCCGCTGAGGCCGAGTGGTGGCTGATGGCCGGCGGCGCGACACGAGGCCCGTTTATGCTGGAGGCTTTGCAACGACTGCGACGGCGTGGCGACGTGGCCGACACGCACCTCGTTCGACAGGGGGGACGCGGTCTGTGGCGCAGTCCCCATGACGTGGAGGAATTGGCTGAGTTCGCGCAGCCCGGGCCTTCGGAGCAGCGGTCATTGGCGGTCGAGTCTCCCGTGGCGTATCGCACGGGAACCGAAGAGCCGTTCACCAAGGACGGCCGCTCGGCGTCCCTCAGTTCGTCGCGTCCCTCTGGTTCGGTTTCACGTCCTGACACGGAACCTCGTCGCAGCGAAGTCGAACGGCGCGACGGGAGTGTTCCGCGACGAGCGGCATCGCCTGCTCCTGAGCCTTCTCGCCATGCAGAGCTGAACGGCTCAGAGGGATCGGGCGGCGCAATCGACGACGAGTGCGAGTTCTTCCTGTGGGAGGGAGGACGCCCGGTCGGGCCGGTATCGCGGACTGATCTGCAAGAACGATTGGCAAACGGTCTGTTGCTCGCGGACGAGTTCGTTCAGGTCGGTGTGGATGGCGAATGGCAACCGCTGGCGAAGGCGCTGAACGTGCGTCGTCCGCCACTCAAGAATCCCGCTCGCTCGCGTGACACCGGCGGTGAGGACTCCAAAAGTCCGTCTCATTCCGCCGATAGTTCCAACTCAACGACCGCGCTGAACAACAAGGGCTTCGGTTCGCCTGTCTCGACAACCGGCGCGACTCGCGCCGCATCGCGCAAGGCATCTGCTTCTGCGAACAGTACGTCTTCGCCGATTGACGCGACGACGAACGTCGGTCGAGCGTGGCAGCACACGGCGGCATTTGTTGGAGGCGAGCTTCGCCTGCGTGGCATCGCGGCGGGGCTGGTCGTTCTCGTCGCGTTGATCGTTTGGTTGAGACAGCCTCCCGCAGCCAGCACGATTTATCGCGAGTTCACTCAGTACCACACCAAGCTCAACGAGCTGCGAACAAAACGAACGGGACCGACCGACTGGAAGCAGGCCACGTCGCGCGATCAACAGCGGGTTCAAACGTTGCTTGACGGTTTGAAACAACGGGCGAGTGCCGCGCGACCCATCGAACAGCAGTTGATGTGGGCGGGACGCTTCGGACTCGCGGAACTGTTCAAACGCCCCACCGATCCTGCGGAATTCGAACGGCTCTACGACTCGCACATGAGTCAAGCAAAACGACTACTCGAAGGTGGCAAAGCTCAACAGACGCCGCCCGGCGTGATGGTCGCCCCTCCGCCAACAGGTTCGCCGGAGCCGGATGGTTCACCGGCCGAAGCGGCAATGCCTCGAACCGATGAGCCGCAGTGAGAGGCTATCCGGAAAGAAAGGGCTTGTTTTCAGGGTGCCACGGTCACGGCTTTGCGTGGCCGTGCTTTGATCGTAGCGAAAGCACCGCCACGCAAAGCCGTGACCGTGGCACCCAACTCATGACCTGCTCGCTGCTAATCGCGAAACGACTTCTCGGATAGCCATTGAGTCCGATCGCCCAGTCACTCTGCCAATCGGTCGCTCTGCCAGCACGCAGGGACAACCCGACAACACCTCTTGAGTTTTGGACCTGAAAAATATTTCAGCCCGAATCGTTCGGGCCGGTGTTCATCGGGCGGACGCTTCGACAGGAAGGCTTCATGGTGATCTCGCGTTCGCTCCTACGAATCACGCTGCTCCCGGCGGCTGTGCGGAAACGTGCGGCCACGCGACTGGGCCTGCGCGCGTCTCCCGGCAACTTGAGGTCGCTGGTGAGATCGCTTCAAGACGAGGACGCTTCGGTGCGCGAGGCGAGTCTGGAATCGCTCGTGAAGCTGGGTCCGAGCAGCGTTCCCGTTCTCATCCGTGGTGTGATAACCGACTCCAGCAATACGCGCGCGACGATGGCGGCGGCTCTCGGTCGCTTTGGATCGATCTCCTCGTCCGTAGTGCCGACGTTGGAACAACTACTCCGCGACCAATCGTCGGCCGTGCGGGCGACGGCGGCCGACGCTCTCGCGCTGATCGGGCCATCCGCCGCGTCGGCGGTCATCGGGTTGGTTCGAGTCGCACAGGACAACGAAGTCGAACCGGTCGCGGCGGCGGTGAAGGCACTCGGGCGAATCGGTGCGGCGGCGCGGTCGAGCCTGCCGGTCATCGTCTCGCTGCTCAAGCACGATGACCGCTCGGTGCGCGACGCGGCAGTGACAGCGGTTGGATTGCTGGCCACCGCGAGTCGCTCGCAAACCACCGGTCGTTCGGAGACTGCGGGACGCTCGGAGGTGAAGACCAGCGAACACGAGTGCCCCGCACAGTTGATTCAGTTCCTGTTCGACCTCGACACCGGCGTTCGTGAAGCAGCCGCTCGCGCGTGTGGCGAGTTGGGGCCGAGTGCCCGGCCCGCTCTTCCCGCGTTGATCCAGCAATCGCAAGACGGCACCGTCGGCGTGAGACAGGCCGCGGTCTGGGCACTCACGGCGGTCGGTCCCGCCGATCCGCGCACGTTGCCGGTGTTGATCGCGATGACTCAAGACAAAGAGTGGACGATTCGCGAGATCGCCGTGAAAGGACTCGGCCCGTTCGGTCCCGCCGCCAAGAACGCGGTCCCACGACTGAACGTGATGCTCAACGATGAACACACGAGTGTCCGACGTGCGGCCATCGAAGCGACCGTGCGCATCGGTGAGCCAGCTCGACACCTCGCCGACACGTTGTACGCGCGCTGCTTCGACAAACAGGAAGCGACGCGCGAAGTCGCGATGGCGGCTTTTCAGCAGCTGGCATCGTGTCTGCATGAGTTCGTTCCGACCGTCATCGGCGAACTGAAGTCACCGGATGCGAACCGCCGCTTGACTGCCATTGCCGTCCTGAAGCAACTCGGCCCCGTGGCCGATGAAGCCACGCCCCATTTATTGGAATGCCTCTACGATCAAGTCATGTCCGTTCGTGAAGCAGCCTCGTCCGCCACCGGCCAGCCCGTGCCACTCGGTTCGCGGCGATAAGAAAACAGAATAAGAAAACTCGGGCCGCTTGCCTTTCAACAACCACGTCACCCAGAATTAAAAGCTTCTCGCCACGGCGATCACTCATTTCGATGTGATCCTGTCCCCCCAACAGAGAAAGTGAGGAGGCTTCCATGACAATTCCCCACCCCGCCGCTCGCTCCCGCTACGGCTTCACGTTGGTCGAGTTGCTCGTTGTGATCGCGATCATCTCAGTTCTCGTCTCGCTGCTGATGCCCGCCGTGCAGCAAGCCCGCGAAGCAGCGCGGCGGACTCAGTGCCAGAACAATCTTCGCCAGATTGGTCTCGCTCTGCACAACTACCACGACACGTTCAAGGTGTTTCCGCCGGGCAACACAACCTCGTTGCCGAAATGCATCTGTTCCAAGACCAGCTTTGCCAGCCAATCGACTTGGAGTTGGTTGACGATGATTCTTTCTCAGTTGGAACAGTCCAATGCCTATCTCGCCATCGCGCCGGGAAGCGAGCCAGTCGGAACCGCGATACAGAATCCATTCAAGGCCAATGAATTCAGGCGATCACTGCCGATCTTTCTCTGCCCGTCCGACAGCGGGCCATTGCTGAACACACAACGGACACTCAGTGTGGATGGCTGCGGATGTAACAGCACGAGTGGCTACCCCGATGACGGCGATGATACTCAGAAGATTCCCGTCGCCCGATCAAGCTATGTTGGATCGCAGGGTGTGATTCCCGGCGATGGCCTGTTTGGGATGAACTCTCGCCTGAATTTAGGTGATGTCTTGGACGGGACAAGCAACACCATCTTGGTCGCCGAACGCTCCTATGTGGGTCCGGTTCCGGGTTCCATCACGGGCGGTGCGGTTTGGGGCGGAGTAACCCGGAGTTTCAACCACATGGCACTAATCGATGATGGCCCCTCAGGTGTTCTGGCGAACTTCATTCCGAACATGAATTCTGCTTCCCATCTGGGTGCTGCCAGCTTGCATCCAGCGGGTGCTAATTTCCTGCTCTGCGATGGTTCCGTCCGATTTATCGGCGAGAACATTCATTCGCACTTTGACTCTTCCTTTCCAAACGACACTTCCAAATGGGGGACGTATCAGCGTCTCGCCAATCGCGGTGACCGTCGGACACTGGGAGATTTCTAATTGGAATGACGTGGTTTGGAATGACGCGGTGAAGGGACTCGGTACTCTCAAAACACATATGGCCCGGCAGCTTACTTGCTGTCGGGCCATATGTGTCTTGCTGCCATCAGTTCGTCACACCCCTCACGCGGCGGCGATGCGTTTCCATTCTTCGGGGAGCTTCATGCGGGCGGTGTTGATGTTGATGACCTCCAAAAACTGGAGGACGTGTTCTTCGCAGATGCGTGGATTCGACTTCGCCCACTGGATCATCTCAAGGTTGTCGCGGAGAACCTTGCGGTCCTTCATCAGTCTCAGGATTTCGTCGAGCAACTCATTGAAGGCGTTCACGTTTTTAAGGACCGCGAAGTCCAGCCCGTTGAATTCAATCCAACACTGCTCGCCTTCGATGTGCTCGAACCGACGCCAGCGACAGAAATTGATCCAGAACCGTCGCTCCCAGTCGTCGATGGCCTCCATGCCGAGATTCCGGCCAGCGGCAAAACTCAAGTGCCATTTGTGGATTCGCAGTTCTTCGATGACGAACCACTTCATGCTTTGAGCGAACCACTTGAAGAAGCGTGCTTCCGGAGAGTTGTCAGCGGGCAATTGTGACAAGGTGCGGCTCCTCGTGTTCCAAAGTTGTGGGAACCCGAACCAATCGGGATCGCGAGTATATCGGCCGATTTTCGGAATGGAACTCAACACGGCCTTCTCCGATGCGACTGTTTTCGTGGGCGACGTGACTCCGTAGAGTGAGTACCGGCACCTTGAGCAGCGTTGATTCACCTCGCGCGGCGACGCGGCCAGTTTCACCACCGCAATGCCCGACACTCGGCCACTTTTTGTTCACGAAATTTCACGGGAGGAATGTTTCATGGCACGTTCGATGGCATCGATGTGGCTGTGTCTGGGAATCGTTGGGATCGGGGCCGCGCTCGGCTCCGCACCGTCATTCGCGGCGGACGGCAAGTGGCCGAACGTCGCAAAGGTCGAGAAGCAGCCGCTCGTCGCTGCGACCGAGCGGCTCGTGCAGGCGCTCGAGTACGTCGGTTCGCCCCTCGGTGCGGAAGCGAGCAAGGCGTTGGATGCCGCGTTGAAAGTCGAAGGGGATGCCGACTGCACCGAGGCCGTGCAGAAGGTGCTCGACAAACTCTGCCTCGTCGGCGTGAGCATCAATCCCGAGAGTCGCGTCTCTCTCGTCGAGGGGCCGGTCCAGCGCGAGCTGGTTCAGCAGGGCTGGCGCACGTTTCTCGTGAAGGTTCACAATGAGGCGGGCGTCACCGCGCCGCTCGTACCCGAGAGTCCCAACCTGCTGCCGGTCTATCAGCGTGGGACGAAGAACTCGCGTGAGAAGCCGATGACTGATGAGAAGCTCGTTCAACCGGGAGACGTGCCGAACCGGTTCCTCGACGCGCAGATGTTCGACAAGCAGCCGCTCAAGCCCGGCCTGTCGGGACTGGAGTTGGAATACCGCATCGTCCAACTCTACAGCCGCGACGTGGGACGGCGCGAGGCATTGCTCGGCTTTCACGTCGGACAGGGGACGCAGGACTTGGGCTTCCGCAATTCGGTGCCGGTCCTGTTCACGTGCGTTCCGGCGGTTGAGGTCGCGCTGGGGATCAAGGATTTCGATGGGACTCCGACGATGGCCGCGCTGACCATTCGCGACAAGTTTGGTCGCGTCTATCCCAACCCCGCGCGGCGGCTCGCTCCCGACTTCTTCTTCCACGAACAGATCTATCGGGCCGACGGTGAATCGGTTCATCTACCGCCGGGCGAGTACACCGCCGTCGTGCAGCGCGGTCCCGAGTACCACGTCGATACGCATTCGTTTGTTGTTGGTGCAAAGGAAGAGGCCAGGGGACTCACGTCCCCCGCTCAGAAGGACGGGCAGAAGAATTCGGTGGTCAGTCAGCGGCAGGAGTTCAAGCTGCGTCGCTGGATTCACGCGGCGAAGCGCGGCTGGTTCAGCGGCGACCATCACGTTCACGCGGCGGGGTGTGCTCACTACGACAGCCCGACCGAGGGCGTGTCACCTGCCGACATGATGCGGCACATTCTCGGTGAGGACTTGAACGTCGGCTGTGTTCTCTCGTGGGGACCGTGCTGGTACACGCAGAAGCGGCACTTCGAGGGGAAGATCTCGGCACTGTCTCGGCCCAACTACCTGATGCGCTACGACGTGGAGGTCTCCGGCTTTCCGTCGTCGCACGCGGGGCATCTCTGTTTGCTCAAGCTGACCGAGGACGACTATCCGAGTACCACGCTGCTCCAAGAATGGCCGACGTGGACTCAGCCGGTCCTCGAATGGGGGCAGAAGCAGGGAGGCGTCGTCGGTTACAGTCACAGCGGCTGGGGGCTTCAGTTACCAGACGTGATGCCGGATGGAACTCGTCAGTTCAACACGCATCCGTGGGGAGGCGCTCCGCAAAACTGGCAGGGGAAGGCATCGACGGTTCTGCCCGACTATGCCATGCCGCGCTTCGACGGCATCGGCGCGAACGAGTTCATCGTGACGACCGCTCACGGCGCGTGCGACTTCATCTCGGCCGTTGATACCCCGGCGATCTGGGAACTCAACATCTGGTACCACACGTTGAATTGCGGCATGCGCACCCGCATCAGCGGTGAGACCGACTTCCCTTGCATCTACGGCGACAAAGTGGGCCTCGGCCGCATCTACGTTCAGCAGCCGAAGGACCAGCTGCTGAACTATGACTCGTGGGTGCAGGGCCTGAAGGACGGACGGAGCTACTGCGGCGATGGCCTCAGCCACCTATTCGATTTCAAGGTGAACGATTTTGAAGTGGGGACACCATCTCGTAGCTTGGGCACTCCTGCCCGAGCCGCTTTGTCTGGCGATGTGGCAACCGAGCAGAGGTCGGGCAAGAGTGCCCAACCTAGCGCCAGCCAACTCGACCTCAAGCAACCCGGCAAGGTCCGCGTGACGTGCGACGCCACCGCGCTGCTTGCCGAACAACCGACACCGCAAACCGAAGCGATTCGCGCCAAGCGGCTCGATGAGAAACCCTACTGGCACCTCGAGCGAAGCCGCATCGGCGAAACCCGCACGGTCCCCGTCGAACTGATCGTCAACGGACAGCCTGTCGCCAAACAAGAAATCCCCGCCGACGGCTCAATGAAAGCGGTCGCGTTCGACTACGAGATCAAGCATTCAAGCTGGGTCGCCCTGCGCATCCTGCCGTCGTGCCACACAAACCCGATCTTCATCGAAGTTGCCGGCAAACCCATCCGCGCCAGCCGCAAGAGCGCCGACTGGTGCGAGAAAGCAGTCGATGTCTGTTGGAACTCCAAATTCGGCCGCATCCGCGCGAGCGAACGTGCCGCCGCCAAAGCCGCCTACGACAAGGCCAAAGAGATTTACACGGCCATCGCCAAAGACAGTGTCGCGGAGTAGTTCGCGGGACGTGTGGTCACGAAGTCAGATGGATTGATCTTCGAGAGCGGTTCGTCCCAAAGAACGTCGCAACGCGGATGGGACAGCATCCGCGTTGCGCGTAAGGCTTGGTGATCGTCACCGACTTCCCGTCGTCAGCTTCCCTTGATGAGTTTCAGCGGACGGCTACTGGCGATCTGGCGGAAAACTTCCTGAAGCCGAATTCGCACACTGTCAATACTGGACCCGCCCGGGACGTTGTAGTGGACTCCGCCAGTGATGTCCGCGATCTGCTGCATGAGCGAGGTGTCGGCGCCAACTCCCAAGCTAATCGCCAGAATCTTGATTTTCGATGCTTTGGCGGCGTTGGCCTCCGTGATGACCGCAGCGGTCCCGTCGGTGGAATTCGACGGCAGGTTCGGAAGACCGTCGGTCATCACGACCATCATGCGGAAGGCGCGAGGCCGGGCGTGCGCTTCGATTTCCTGACGAGCGACCGCCATTCCGGCGGAGATGTTGGTGTTCCCGGTGTAGTGCCCCGCCTGACGTTGCTGAGTCGTGGTCTTGATCTGAGTAAGATTCGTACTCAAGGCATGCTCCAAGATTGCTCCTGCCGAGTTCGTATGAGTGTAGATCGACAAACCAACGTGATCCTCGGCCTCGATGGTCGTGAGGTAGTTGATGAACTCGGTCACGCCATCCTTCAAGACACCGATCGGCTGTTCGCTCGTCTTCCACAAGTCGGCAGAGTTTGCATTCGATGGATAATTCATCTGCATGTACTCGATCCAAGTCATGTACCCGTACATGTCGCGATAGCCCGCGTCGTAGATGCCGCCGCTGGACGCCTGCACTTTGGAGATGTAATCCGACCAACTTCCGCCGGCGTACGGATAGGTGCCGTTCAAACCGAGCGCCGTCTTGATAGTCGTCGCCGAAATGGTGAACTGCTCGCCAAGACTGCCCGACGACATGCTGCCGTTGGTTCCAGACTTCACCCACACGGCGGTGATGTCCTTGCCGGCCTTGCTCCCCGTGCCGGCGAACGTTCCCGTTTTTGCCGACAGGCCGGTAAACGTCTGAGTATCACTGCTGCTCGAAAACTGCAGTTTGACCTGAGTGAGATTGATGGTCGAGACGACGTCAACGGACTTCCGCTTGTACGTCACATCGATGTGAGGAATGGTTCCCGAGGCCGCCACTCCCTTGAGGACCGCGTAAGCCGGTGTGAATGTCAGATTGCCGTAAACGGGCGAGCCGAGTTCGCGCCACATCGTCAGCAGGTTGGACTCGATATAGGATCGCCCCAGCGTCCCAATGCGTCCGAAGCAACTGTCATCGTTCATCGACGCTGAGAAGTCGAGAACCACCATGATGTCACGCGGTTGGAACGACGCGACCGCCTCCGCACCGATCGTGGCCTTCGTGTGCCCCAAGGCTGGTGCGAAGAGCAATGGCAACCGATCGTCGGCTCCCCCCGAGACCGCGTCGCGATCCGCCCGGACCTTGACGATGTTGTACGGAGTATTCGACTCGCCCCAGTTGTAGCTGAATGTTTGCGAACCGGAATTCCAGACCATCTTTCCGAACGTCACGTCCGACGTTTCGATGCTCACGGCCGGTTGATTGCCACTGCGATGCAGGGCTGCGACGGAGCGAATCGCCGCCAAGGCGTTGGTTCGCACGGTCGCGGGATCGTCTATGGCACTCAGTTCCATCGCTCCCGCCAGCGCGCTGGCATCGGCCGCCGCCTGAAGCTGCGTCTTCGTCAGCGACATGTAACTCATGTCCACCGCGAACGCGACAAAGGCCAGCATCACCGTCATGAAGACCGCCGCCAGTACGAGAATGGCCCCGCGACGATCCCGATCTGTCCACTTCATTCGACGAACTTGATTCATGGTCAAATCTCCTCAGTCCTGTCGGTCCCGAGACCGTACTTCCGCTAACTGGAGTGCCCCATCTCGCGACCACGCGAAAGACATCCAGTCCTGTGTCGAACCTAGGTTGGAAAACGGAGTTGGCAAATCATTTTCTCGTCAACATGCAAATCTTCCGGACAAAGTTGCCGGGATGTTGCCAATCGGCATCATGTGGAATTTGACAAACGCCCGTTTGTGATTTTCGCCTCGTGATGCGATGCGGATAGCAGCCAGTTGAAGAACGTAAAGTAGGTGGCTCGCCTGCTCGCATTTCGAGTTGGAAAACACAGGCGATCCGCCTGTACTACAGGTTCTTCAACAGGCAGATAGTCCACCAGAAGCTCAAACTGGTTGACCATGCTGAGAAGCGCTCTTAGAGTTGTCCGCGTGCTTCAACTTCAACCGCCGTACTCTCGTGATGGCTGCCCCGCTTTGAACCCACCTGCCGACCACCCTCGCTTTGGCGAAGACCTTTTGTTCCCCATGGCCGATCCCGATTCCAAAGGCTCCGGCCCGGAGCGTCCCAAACTTCCGCTGCCTCCCGCAGGCTCGAAAAAGCCCGACAAGGGACAGGGGACCAACCTCTTCTGGCTGCTGCTGGCGATGCTCGTTGTGGGTGCGATCGTCTTTAGTTTTGCCAACAAGTGGCGGACTAAAAAGCTCTCGTTCAGCGAGTTTAAAACGCAGGTCACTACTCGCACACTCGGCCCCGCCAACGTCCATGAACTCAAGATCGGACTCCGTTCGCTCACGTATCAGGATCAGCCGAAGGACCTCGCCAATTCCAAGACGGTCCCGAATTTGTTCTCGGTCTCGATCGTCGGGATGCAGGGGCAGAACGAGTCCAAACTGACCGACCTGCTCGACCAAGCCAACATCCACTGGAGCTACGACGAACCGGTTACACGCTGGCCGGAAGTGTTGCTCACGACGGTCTTCATCCTCTTCTGCGTCGGTTCGCTGTACTTGATGTTCCAACGCGGCGGAGGTGCCGGTTCGGCGATCGCCTTCGGAAGGAGTCGCGGCAAGCTGTACGTTCAGGAAGAGCTGGGCATCACGTTCAACGACGTGGCGGGGATCGACGAGGCGGTCGAAGAGCTGCGCGAGATCGTCGAGTTCCTGCGCAACCCCGGTAAGTATCAAGCACTCGGTGGCCGCATCCCGCGCGGGGTCTTGCTGGTGGGACCGCCCGGAACAGGGAAGACACTGCTGGCGAAGGCGGTGGCGGGAGAAGCGGGCGTGCCGTTCTTCGGTCTCTCGGGGTCCGACTTCGTCGAGCTGTTCGTCGGTGTTGGAGCGGCTCGCGTGCGCGACATGTTTCAACAAGCGGGGCAACGCTCGCCCGCGATCATCTTCATTGACGAGTTGGATGCCATCGGTAAGGTCCGCAGCCACGGGGCACAGGGTGGGGGTGAAGAACGCGACCAGACGCTCAACGCGCTGCTCGTCGAAATGGATGGTTTCAGCTCCGATCAAAGCGTGATCGTGCTCGCCGCGACGAATCGTCCCGAGACACTCGACCCGGCCCTGATGCGGCCCGGTCGGTTCGACCGCAACGTCCTTGTCGATCGCCCCGACATCAAGGGACGCGAAGCGATCTTGAAGGTCCACGCAGCGAAGATCAAAACGGACGACAGTGTGAACTTGAAGTATCTCGCCAAGTTCACGGCGGGCTTTGTCGGCGCGGACCTCGCCAACTTGGTGAACGAAGCGGCGCTGTTGGCCGCACGCAAGAACAAGTCCGCCGTGACGAACGCCGAGTTTGAAGAAGGCTTCGAGCGCGTCGTTGCCGGTCTCGAAAAGACGGCCCGTGTCATTCCGGAAGATGTCAAACAGCGCGTCGCGTGGCACGAGATCGGGCACGCGCTCGTCGGTTGCTCGCTACCGCATCTCGATCCCGTTCACAAGGTCTCGATCATCCCGCGCGGCCTCGGGGCACTCGGCTACACGATGCACCGGCCGGAAGATGACCGACAGCTTTCGACTCAGACCGAACTCTTCAACCGCATTTGCAGCCTGCTGGGCGGCATCGCGGCGGAAGACCTGATCTACCAGGAGTCATCCACCGGTGGCGCCAACGACCTGCAACGCGCGACGGACATGGCACGACGGATGATCACCGAGTTTGGCATGAGCCCCAAACTGGGCCGCGTCCATTACAGCGAGTCGCGCAAGAGTGCGTTCCTGATGGGATCGGTCGGCTCGTCCGACTACGCCCACAGCGAGGAAACGATTCGCGAGATCGACCTCGAAGTCCGCCGGATCATCGACGCCGCTTATGAGACCGCCCGCGACATCCTCGCCGCACGACGCCCCGCGATGGAGCATCTCACGCGCGAGCTACTCGAAAAGGAATCGATCGAAGCACCGCTGATCGCGTCGATCCTCGACCAGTACAAAACCGGCCCGCAGATCAAGCCGGGAACGTACGTCGAACCTCAAGCCCCGCCTTCGCGCGAAGCAGATTCCTCCGATGCCAGCGGTCACACTGACACCGCGCAAAGCGGCTGAAAGGCTGTCCGAGAACTTGCCGCACCAATGCAGAAGTATTGCCTGGGGTGCCACGGTCACGGCTTTGCGTGGCCGTGTTTTGTTTATCGCAAGACACGGCCACGCAAAGCCGTGACCGTGGCACCCCGAAAACAAGCCGTCTGCCTCTGAGCCGTCCCCACGGAATCGCTCAACTTCTCACGCTTGATCAAGCAGCCTCTGGACATGCTGCTCCAACTGGGTGGTCAGTACAGAGGTGGCTTCGCGTGATGCCTTTTCGTTTGAGAGCAGGATCGGTTCGCCGAAGCGGACGCTGGCGTGGCGGGTTCCGCGCGGAGTGGGATAGCGGACGCGAAGGACATCCTCTTCAAACTTGTCGAGCGTTTCGGCGACCCGTTCGATCGAGGGCTTCTCGGCGACGTAGTCGCCGGGGTAGCTGTAGAGCTGGATCACGAAGAAGAGGTCTTCCATGTCTCGTTCGAGCTGGCGCCGTTCGTCGTCGCTCAGCGAGACTGATTTGGCGGCGGTGAGCGGCACGGTGCTCGCCTCTCCTGTCGCGAGCCGTTCGATGTGGTGGCGTCTCAGTTCTTTGACTCGCTCGGGGACAGTGCCGGTTCGCTGCTCGATGTTGTGTCGCTGCTCCTGGTCGTCGAGCAGATGCCCGATCAACGCGGCCGTTCGTGATTGAACGGTCCCGGTTTGGTGGCGACCGAGGTACTCCAGTTCTTTCAGCGCGAGCAGTCCTTCAGCGAAGCGATAAATTCGTTCGGGGAGCGGCAGGTGCGTGTGAGGTCGCCAGTGAAGAGATTGTTCGAGGCGACTCATCAGATCGAGCAGCCCCGGCGTCGGGTCGGTGACGTAGCGACACTTGATCGCGGCGGGAAGAATCACAGTTGGCCGATCACTTCGTTTCGCCGCCGACAGCGCGATCGCAGCGGCTCCTTCACGGAACGGGCTGACGCGGTCGTTCGTGTGGTAGATGTCCCCCTCGGGAAAGATGACCAACGGGCAATGATGCGACCGCAAAATCTCGACCGCACGTTTGAAAGCTCCGAGGTCCGCGCTCTCGCGATCAATGCTGAAGATGCCGCTCCGCTGCATGACAAACCGCTGGAACGAGGTCGCCGCCGCGAAGACTTGCCACGCGGCCATGATGTGGAATGGTCGAGCCACTTCATGCGCCGCATGACCGAGCACATACGAGTCGTAGTGAAACGAATGGTTGGGTGTGACGAGGACACCCGCGCCCGAAGCGACGGCCGACTGGAGATGCTCCAGCCCGTGAAGGTCCACGTTCTGGATGTCGGCCTTGTTCCGCATTTCTCGCCGCACCATCGGGAACCACGCCCGAGCGAACCACGGCGTCATCTTCGGCTCCCACGACTGCGGCGGCATGGCGAAGGGCTGTCGGTTCATGAGGGGCCTCGCGGGAGAGAGCATCGGACCGATCCGTCTGATCCGTCCAGTCTGCCAGACGAAGGCGTGACAGCGTCACACCGACCAAGGCGTTGCCTCGACCGCGATATCACGCCGGGCAACTCACTTTTTCTCGGCAGCCGGTTTGGCGTCAGTCTTCTCGACGCGACCCCACATCGCGCCGCCGTGGTCGCCGTGTTGCCACGTTCCGACATAGCGGTTCCCGTGAAAGAGGACCCGCGCGGTGAACGTGCCGATGCCGGGGATCGTGAAATCGTCAAGCGTCATCACCGGTGTGTCACCCGCCCACAAGACCTTGATCGCGATCGGCAGGTCCACCGATTGTTCACCGATCTTCGCCTTGTAGACGATCTGCCAGGTGTCCCCCTGCAACTTTTTCGCACTGGCGATCTGATACTTGTCCCCCGCCTTGCCATCTTTTCCGTCGGTCGAGAACGAACCGACGAGTGCTGCACCAGTGAGCTTCTCAGCGAAAGCTTGTTCCAGCGCGGCCTGATCGGGCTTGGCGGTCTTCACCGGATCGGCAGCAATGATCGGTGAAGCCAGTGCGAAGACGAGTGCAAGTGACAGGATGAGACGCATGAACGGGGACTCCAATAGGGGGGACGACTCGTTTAAGGACGGGCACATCAATGACTGTCGGAGTTTGGTGAGCCGGGCGCCGTAAGGCCCCGGACGCTTTGTCGAAGAATTCGGGGCCTTACGGCACCCGGCTCACCAAATCCACACAGACAAATCCCAACAGTGATGGATGTGCCGATCCTCACTGCTGGCCAAGTTACTCGTGTTCCAAAACGTAGAGGGCACTGTCGGCGCGGAGGTTGGCGGCCCACGCCCCGGCGGCGGATTGACCGTGGATGATCGGCGTCTCTTGCACGATCCGGACCTGCATCTGGCGGCAGAGGTCGCGGAAATCGAGCATCGACAAGAAGTGCAGGTTCGGCGTGTTGTACCAGTCATACGGAAGCGAGCCGGTGATCGGGGCGCGACCTTGCCAGAGGATTTGCAGCCGGATGCGCCAGTGGCCGTAATTCGGGACCAGCACCACGGCTCGCTTGGCGACGCGGAGCATCCGTTGCAACAGCGCTTTGGGATGTCGCACTTGCTGCAGCGTCTGACTGAGGACCGCGAAGTCGAACGAGTCTTCCGGAACTTCGTCCAAGCCTTCGTCGAGGTCCGCCTGAATGACCGGCATCCCTTTGGAGATGGCCTCGATCACACCGGCATGATCCAGTTCAATCCCCTGCACCGAGCATTCGGCTTCGTCGCGCAGGCGACACAGTAGACGGCCGTCTCCACAACCAAGGTCGAGTACCCGGCGGCCTCGACCAATCTGGTCGATGATGAGTCGGTCGGTCAGTGCGGCGGTGGTGTCTGGGAGGGAGAAGCGGGGCATGGAAAGGTCGAGGGTCTAGGGTGGAAGGTTGAGGGTCCGAGGGCGATCGATGTCGGTTCGCTGGCTTCGTGGCCAGTCATTGCGGTCGCGACTATGATGCCTCGCGGCCGTAGCCGCAAGTTTGCGTCCTGTGGCTTTGACCCTCAACCATCCATCTTCAACCATCGACCCACCACCATGCTCATCCGCGTAGGCCACAGCCCCGATCCCGACGATGCCTTCATGTTTCATGCCTTGGCGAACGACAAGATTCCCACGGGCGAATATCAGTTCACTCACCAGCTTCAGGACATTCAGACGCTGAACGACCGCGCGCTGAAGGGCGAGTTGGAGCTGACCGCCGTCAGCCTGCATGGCTATGCATACATGACCGACAAGTACGCCTTGTGTGCGTGCGGATGCAGCATGGGTGACAACTACGGCCCAATGATCGTGGCTCGTCAGCCGGGGAGCCTGAACGATTTTCGAGGCAAGACAATCGCCATCCCCGGCAAGTTGACGACCGCGTACCTCGCGCTGCGACTCGCGCTGGGCGACGACTTCACCCCCGTCTTCTATCCGTTCGACGAGATCCTCGCCGTGACCAAGGCGGGCAAGGTCGATGCGGGACTCATCATCCACGAGGGGCAGCTCACGTATCAGAACGACGGGCTGAGCCTGATCGTGGACCTCGGCAAATGGTGGATGGAAGACACCGGCCTACCGCTGCCACTGGGAGGCAATGCGATCCGACGTGACCTCGGCCGCAAGGCGATGGACGAAGTGACGGTCCTGCTGAAGCAGAGCATTCAGTACGCCCTCGACCACCGCGCCGAGGCTCTCGCCTACGCCTTGCAGTTCGGTCGAGACTTGGACCGCAGCCAAGCCGACAAGTTCGTCGGGATGTACGTCAACGACTGGACGATCGACTTCGGCCAACGAGGCCGCGACGCCGTGGCCCTGCTGTTGAAACGCGCCTACGACGCGAAGATCATCCCGCACCCGGTCGATGTCGAATTCATCGGCTGAGCGAACACCCTACGTGACTTCGTTTCGACACGAGATCTCGCCCCCAACAGCGAAGTCCGGCTAACAAAGCTAAGCCGGACTTCGCTGTTGGTTCCTCCCTCTTTCAGTTCAGGAAACTGCATCCATGCCCGCTGTTGACTATCTGAAGAACATGTTTGGACTCGATGGTCTCACCGCGATTGTAGTGGGTGGGACCGGAACGCTCGGTGGCTCGTTCTGCGAGGCATTAGCTGGTGCGGGAGCTCACGTGTTGGTTGTCGGTCGCAACGACGAACACGGGCAGGCGCGAGTCGCTTCGATCCAAGATCGCGGTGGGTCGGCCGAGTACTTCAAGTGTGAGGCAACTTCGCGGGAAGACCTCGACGCGCTGGTGGCTCATCTCCAAGCGAACAATCGTGAAGCGAACGTCCTTATCAACGGTGCGGGTGTGAACTCGCCGACGCCGTTCCTCGACATCGGTGAGGAAGAGTGGGAACGGATTCTGAACGTCAATCTGCGCGGCGTGCGACTCGCCTGTCAGGTTGTCGGGAAATACATGCTCGATCGCGGGACCAAGGGGTCGATCATCAACATTGCTTCGGTCAGTGCTGGCCCGCCGCTGTCGCGTGTCTTCACATACTCGCTCACGAAAGCAGCAGTCCTCAGCCTGACGCAGAATCTCGCACGGGAATGGGGCACGAAAGGCATCCGCGTCAACGCCCTCTCGCCCGGCTTCTTCCCGGCCGAACAGAACAAGAAGGTGCTCACGCCCGATCGCGTTGAGAGCATCATGCGTCACACGCCGATGGCCCGCTTCGGTTCACCCGAAGAACTGGCGGGAGGCATTTTGTTGTTGGCCTCTCCCACCGCAGGCAGCTTCCTGACCGGACACAACCTCCTGATCGACGGCGGCTTCACGGCGCAGACGATCTGAGTGGTCGAAGGTTGAGAGTTGATGGAGAGCGAGACTTATGCCGCCCGTGGGTGCCTCAGAACGATGGCCGTTGTTCGTCTTCGGGACGTTGCGTGGCGGGCATGTGAACCATCGGTATCTCGACGGCCACTTCGACCGGATGATTCCCGCCAACTTGCACGGCTACGCGCGGCTCCATGCGCTGATGATCGCTCCGTCGCGTGATGCCATCGTGGACGGCGAACTCTATTTTTTGAACTCGTTCGAGTACGACGCGACGCTCGCGGGCTGTGATGAGTTGGAAGAGATTCCACTCGGACAACTCGCCGGTCACGAGTACGAACGGCGGCGAGTCACTGTCGTCACCAGTGAGGGTGACGTGATCGCGTGGGCCTACGTGAGCAGCAAGCATTGATTGCCACGTAGGATGGACGCCTCGTCTGTCCGCTTCACTGTGGCAGCTCGGACGGACGAGGGCAGCTCGGACGGACGAGGCGTCCATCCTAGTCTGCGTCGCCGCTCGCCTCGGTGTCACACGTCCTGCTCGCAAGCCGGCTTTCATCGGCGCGAATGCAGTACGCCGCGACGATCCAACCGGCAGCGGCTCCTGCAAACACATCGCTGGGAAAGTGAGCCAGATGTTGGATGCGGTGCATTCCGACGAGTGCGGCCACCGTCGCGAACAACCAGCGACCGCGCGGATACCAAGCGGCGAGTAGCACCGCCAAGCCAACGGCGGACGCCGTGTGTCCCGAGGGAAAACTTTGGTTGTTGCTACTTATGTTTCGCTGAACCCAACCGACAAACGTCTCCCAAACCGTGCCATCAATGAGATCGGAAGCGCGCGGACGAGTCCGTTGCACCAGCATCTTGATGATGTTCGCCAGCATCCCGCCGCCCAGTGTCGCTCCAATCCCCCAACCGATGCGACGCCGCATGGCGGGATCGAGCAAGACCACCGCAATCAGCACCATCGCCGCGCCGAAAAAGTGGCCGAAGGGTTCAGCCCGGTCGAGCAACTCCACAACCAGACCGGGGCAACGAACCTCCTTGAAGAACCGGGAGACGGGGATGTCGATGAACAACGCACCGGTGGCCGCAACGACAAACAAAGCGGGGACGCGAAACGACCGCAGCCAATCCGTGGCTCGTTGTGAAACTCGATCGTCAGGAAGCGGCATCGTGGAGCAAGACCTTCGTGAAGAGTGCGGCGGCATCCGAAAGTGCGGCGGGATCGTAGTGGCGGGTCAGGCATTCGAGAAGTTCTCGTTCGTCAACCTCTCGGCCATGTCAGTATGGACCGTTTTACTCAGCTGAGAACCACAACCGCGTAGAACTCTTGCTGGTTCATCGGACTAACGCATGCGTGCTGAGGACGTGTTTTAATAGCCCGGAGGGTGGCGGGTCATAGCCCACGGCGTCAGCCGTGGGGAAACCAGAAGGGCAGCCGCCAAGCCCCGGAGGGGCGACACATTCGGGGCCGCGGCTTGTGAGATTTGCGAGTCACGCACAGAGAGTGTCGCCTCTTCAGGGCTGAAGACGTTGTTGGGAGACTCGCCCCACGGCTCACGCCGTGGGCTATGACCTGTCGCCCTCCGGGCTGAAAACTCGAGCGATCAACACGCATGAGCCAATCGGATGAACCGAAAAGTGACGAACTCACTCCCATACGTGTTTCCGTGGCAGGCTGGGTGAAGTGGCTTTGACGCTGCGGAGCGTGCCGTCTTTTCTCGTCGTGTCGGTCGGGGATGTCCGATTCGAGGTTGTGTGTGGCCCCGGTGTTTTCCGGAGTCGCACACTCCGGCAACAGTCGCCGCTCGACAACTCCGATTCATCCAACGGGACGTATCATGGCCGATCCGCAAATTGCTCAAGTCCTCGAACACGCCGCGCATGAACTCTTGATGTGGGTTGGCTTCGGCACGCTGGTCGGCCTGACAGCGAAGGCCATCATGCCAGGCCGCGATCCCGGTGGTGCGATCGGCACGCTGATGATGGGGATCGCGGGAAGCTTGATCGGCTGCGGTGTCGTGCTGCTGTTCGACACCAGCTTCAAGATCACGCCGATCAGCCCGATCGGTTTTGGAGCGGGGACCGGTGGCGCGTTCCTGTTACTCGTTTTCTTTCGCGTGCTGTCGAACTCGTATGTGGTCGAGGCGGTCGATGGCAGAGTGACCGGCAACCCCGGCACGGCGGTGACGAAGTACTACCGCCGCAAAGGCCGCGCAGCGTGACCCTGCGAGAGGCTGTCAACTGTGTGGACGTTGCACGCGGCTGAAACAACGTCTCGCAACTACTCGTCGTTGCGCGGCGTCTGTCGGCTTTGCTTCGTCACACTGTTCAACCGTTTGTCGGCCACGCGGCGGCGTTTGGACGACTTCGTCGGTTTGGACTTCTTGCGCGGCTTCGGGGCCGTCGCAACGGTGAGCAGCAGTTCGCGAAGCTTCTCCAAACAGTCGGCCACGTTCTTGGGTTGGTCGCGATAACGCTCACTGCTCATCACGAAGTCTCCTTCTGTGGTGAGCCGTCGCTTGTACGCCGCGACAAACCGATCGCGCACGTCGGGGGGCAAACCTTCCGACTCGAACAACGGCCAACGGAGCGTCACCTTCGAGTTGACCTTGTTCACGTTCTGCCCGCCCGGTCCCGAGCTGCGGGCCACGCCCCACTCGAACTCGCGGCACGAAATGCGGATGCGGGGCGAGACCTCCACGATGTCAGCGTCGGTGGGAAACATGATGAATCACGTAGGGTAAAAGAGGCGAGGAACGTTTGTCTCGTGACGAAATACTTCAAGGCGATCCGGAACGACAAGGCGACGACCGGATCGGTTCGCGTAGTGGAACACGGGGGCTGTCGGAGATATACGTTGTGCCAGCCGAAATTGACTCATCGTCGTTTAACCGCGTGGGCAACACCCCGCGCGTCGAGCGACATGGAAAGTTGGTTCGCACACCGCCGCGCGGGGCGTTGCCCACGCGGTTAAGGATCGGCGCAGCAATCACTGTCGTGGCCGACGCGGTCAGCGTCGGCTCGTATGCTGGCCGCATCCGCCACAAGGGGACAGTTGTTGTTACGCCGGCCCCAAACGAGTCAATTCAAGCGGTGCGCGGCATCTACGTTATCCCCTCGAACCAACCGTTCCAACCTCTCATAGATCGGCAAGCCATGTCCTTCCCTCGCATGATTCGTGTTCGTCAGAAATTCGATGCTCGTCGCGTGGCCGATGTCTCGGGCGAAGTTCACCTTCAGCTCGCGACGCTCAAGCTGGCGGAAACGATTCGCGCCGGACAGACGGTCGCGATCACGGCGGGGAGTCGCGGGATTGCGAACATCGGGCAGATCACCCGCGCGGTGGTCGATCACGTGAAGAGCCTCGCAGCGATTCCTTACATTGTTCCCGCGATGGGGAGTCACGGCGGTGGAACGGCCGAAGGACAGTCGGGCATCCTCGCCGGGTACGGCATCACTCCCGAGACGATGGGCTGTGAAGTTCGGGCGTCGATGGAGACGGTCATCGTCGATCTGACGCCGCAAGGAATCCCCGTTCACTTCGACAAGCATGCTTCGCTGGCCGATCACGTGCTGATCGTTGGTCGAGTCAAACCGCACACCGGCTTCGTCGGCGACATCGAGTCGGGCCTGCACAAGATGATGCTGATCGGACTCGGCAAACATGAGGGAGCCAAGATTTACCATCGGGCCATCGCCGACTACAGCTTCATGGAGATCATCACGGCGGTCGCCTCGTCAGTGATTCAGAAGTGCCGCGTCGCGGGGGGCCTCGCCATCGTGGAGAACGCTTACGACGAGACCGCACTGCTCGAAGCGGTCGCTCCGTCGCGGTTCTTCGAACGAGAGAAAGAACTGCTCAAACTGGCCGTGCAGTGGCTGCCCCGTCTGCCGTTTGCTTCCACGGATCTACTCATCATTGACCGCATCGGCAAGAACATGAGCGGCACGGGAATGGATACGAACGTCATCG
>Ga0209086_10000797_pt1 | contig 26166 bp, 16 predicted proteins | sample M_130207_XF_Meta_FD_187312 | JGI IMG/M metagenome (GOLD analysis project Ga0209086, IMG submission 187312) | Freshwater microbial communities from Lake Montjoie, Canada to study carbon cycling - M_130207_XF_MetaG (SPAdes) (version 2) | ecosystem: Environmental > Aquatic > Freshwater > Lake... | reverse complement strand
TCTTCTCACCCATTGTTGTGCTGGTACATTTAAATCAACCCAATTTAATTCTTCAAGAGGAACATCAGAAGGTAATTTTATTACATCTTTATTTTGTTTTAAACATGCCGCTCTATCATCAGGTCCTACATCATAATACCAATACCAAACAGCCTTTCCTACATACATGCTATAATTATTCCAATTAAATCTTCCTCCCGGTGTATTATATAACATAACATTTTTCTTACCATCGGGTAGTCCTGTTACTCTATATGTTAATGAACCACCTAGTATTCTGTTAAGAATATTGGCCTCTTGCATTCTTATTAAATAATCAAATCCTGACATCATATAATAAGAACCTTGATTACCCATTTGAGCAAATCCTGCTTGGTCACCACCAAGTCCTATACCACCACCAACACCAGCAAACCCACCCAAACCAAATGCGGTCCAAGCCTGATTACTAAACCAAAGAAGTTCATTTATTTCTCTACCCGCAGGTATCTCGTAATTCTGTGTGTTGGCACTTAATACAAAATAATCCTTTTTTAAAACCCATGGACCCATTGTTTGTAAACCAACAATTTTTGAATATGAATAAGCAAATTGTTGTTCAAAATCCATAGTTCTTGTTATCAATGCATTTGCCACGGATTTTTCAGACATATTTAAATTAACTAAGTTAACCCACTGACTTTCTATCAACCAATCTAAAGTATATTGTTCATAGTCTTGAATAGAAAGTTCCATTAAAGAATCCATCATTTCATCTTCAATTTCAACACTTCTTAATGGAGCCCCCAATAAATGTCTAACTCTTGTATATATTTTCGACCTTTCTGGTTCTGGTATTACAGGCATATCTTTTTTTATAATAAATATCATCAATAATGTTCTATTTCACATATTGACTATGACATATAATTATTGCCTTAACTCATTAATTCTTTGTAATATTTCTTCAGCTGCGTTGGCGGAGTTTTGATTATCTCCCATCACTGTGGCAATTACTTGTTTTTTATTATTTAATATGTCATATATGATACCTTCAATTGTGTTTTCAAATATTGGGTAGTAAACCAAAACATTATTTTTTTGACCGTATCTATAACTACGGTCTTCTGCTTGTGAGTGGTCTGAAGGTAAAAAAGATAAATCATTCATTATGACAGCTTCAGCGGCGGTTAGTGTAATACCAACACCTGCAGCTTTAATATTACCAACAAATACTTTTATTTTTTCATTTTCTTGAAATTGGTCGACGCTGTTTTGTTTTTCTATTTTTGACATTGTCCCATTTAACTTAACGGCAATTTTACCAAAGTGTTGGGTTATCTTTTCTAAAGATTCTGTAAAGTTGCAAAATACAATCACTTTTTTTCCTTGTTCAATAATATTTTCAGCCAATTCAATTGTCTGTTCTATTTTTTCATTTGCAATTATTTGTCGTATTTTTGTAAGTTTTGTAAACTGAATTGTTAATGATTTTGATTCTTCGGGATTTTTATCATACCAATCATAATATTCACCCATAACTTCTTCATATTCTTTAGATTTTAATCTAAGATAGATTGGTGTGATTATTTTTTCGGGTAAATCAAGAACATCTTCTTTTAATCTTCTTAAGATTGTTGGAGCTGTCCTATCTCTTAATTCTTCCAAATTCGATGCTCCGACAACATTCCAAACTTTTCTACCCCCGACATTAAATTGATATCCTTGGCAATATCTAATGGCATATGCCATCCAATTTTTTGCGGTGGGAGAATCAACCAAACTTAATAAATTAAAATAATCAATAGGTCTAGATGTCATCGGTGTACCAGATAGTAACCACAACCTATCAATATTTTTTACAAAATCATTAATTAGTTTTGTTCTTTGTGCTGTAACATTTTTGATATAGTGTGCTTCATCAATAATAACCAAATCAAAATTGGCTCTAACAATTTCTGACTTATCTTTCTTTTTAATTTCATGGAAGTTTTTTATTATGTCGTAATTTATAATAACAAAATCGTGTTCCGTACTAAAGTTTTTACCTTCGGAAATAAACACCGACTTATCTGTATAATTTTCAATCTCTCTTTTCCAATTTATTTTTAAAGTTGCCGGACAAATTATCAAAACTTTTTTTACACCAGACTCTAAAGCGGCAATAATCGTACTGGTGGTTTTTCCAAGACCCATATCATCGGCCAAAATAAATTTTTTATTTTCAACTAACTTTTGAATCGCTTCTTTTTGATGTGGTAATGGAGGACGATTTGAATATTTGTCATAATTAATAACAATATCTTTTACTGTGTTGTCTTTAATAATTGAAACCTTTGGTAACCAAAAATCGTGAAGTTGTTCTGTTTCAAAAACTTTTCCCCAAACATGGTAAGCCTTTTCTTTATCAGCCAATAATTTTTCAATCCAAACTTTTTCAGGTATTTGTGTATATAATTTATCGTCCGCCAATTTTTGCGCAAAATATGTATCTAATATTACCCACTTTTTTGCAATCTTTGGGGGTTTGTCATGGAAGTTAATTATATATTCAGATTGACTTCTTGTTGGATAAAACTTTTTATTGATTTGAGATTTTCTTTTTAATTCAAAAATATAGTTATTACCTCCATCATATGTTTCAAGGATGGACATCGCTTTTGATTCTAAAGATTTTGCAAATTCAGTCATTAAAAAATTACTCCGTTGTTATAATTTGTGAAAATCTCATCTCCCTCTTCGATATCATTTATTGAATAAAAAACAAAAATACCTTCTTCATTTTTTGTATACCAATCAGCATTTGCATTTTTAGAATGGTTATAATATGAACCATACCCCATTACAAGGGCATGTGTTGTCCACATTTCACCTTTTGGAAAACAGAATGCGTAGTTTGAAAAAACGGGAATTTTTTCCTCCTTTGTTTGTGGAAAAGGTAAGAAAGAACATTCTTCTAATACCTCCCCTTTGATTATTTTTGATGACGCAAAAACCCCAAGACCATGTATTGGACTTTTCCTCAACACTATTTTAGTTGGTGGTTTGATAAACATTTGGAGTAAATATAATTAATAATAAAGTATTTATCAATAAGGAAAAAATAAACATAATATGCAAAAATTAGTTCCAGTAACACGTCTCGGTAAATTCTTTGGTGATGAAGATTATAATTTAGATATTAATATGGGTGAAGAATGGTTATTGGGAGATATGAATTTTACAATAATATTGTATCGTGTTGATAGGTATAAAACAAAAACGGATGATGTTTATGGTGAAGCATTAAAAGACGGAATTCAATTTTTGTCCCCTATTGAACTTAAGGGTTATGTTCAGATTATGGCTCCAACAAATCAAAAACTTGGAACCTCAAAAGTTCAACAAGATGAGCCAGGAAATTTAAGATTCTCTATTTATCAACAAACTCTTAGTGAAATGGGTGTTGATATTCAGTTTGGAGATTATATCGGATATTATGAAAATGAGAAAAAAGTAAGATACTATAGTGTGTCTGATGATGGTAGGGTGGTTTCAGATAATAAACATACGTACGGGGGAGTCCGTCCTTTTTATAGAACGGTTATTGCAACTCCTGTAAATGAAAACGAATTTAGAGGAATATAAAATATTATGAAAATTGTTATTAACGAATCTCAATTTGATTCTTTATTTATAGGTAAAAAAGTTATGGTTTATTATAATTTACATAAACATACTTTTTCAGTAACATATGACGGTAAAGTTATTATGCATGCCGATTATGTTAAACTTGGTGATGTTGAATTTAGAGTTAGACAAGGGGGTAAGGAAAAAGTTAGGAGTGAAAAAAGTAAAAATGTTCACGCATTTGTAATAGGTAAATTATTAGATTATTGTGAATTTCCTTGTGATGATTTACCTCTAAAACCATTTGGAAAAGTTGTAACATACAATCCTTATATGTTTGATACTTTTGTATATAAAGATAGTGAAGAACCAGTTTATTCTGCAAATGAAGTTAATATGATAAATTCTAAAGATAAAATATTTGTAACAAAAAAATAATTATGGGGTTTCCAAAACAAATAAAAAAAACATTACCGTTAGTTCCAAAAAAAGAACTATCTGAACGCAGACATCAATTATTGGAATACATTAATAAAGATGGGACGTATCTACCTAAATCAGTATTACATGCAGATTTGGATAGAGGTATGTTAGATTTTGTTAAAGAAGAATTAAAAGTTGTGAGTGAAGGTGCTGTTGTACCTATGATTGATATTATGATTACAACACAAAACTGGTCTCAGTTTGCAGAAACAGGAACTTTTCAAGATAACGATTTAAACGTTAAACTTCCGTTCATTACTGTTGTTAGAATGCCTGAAGTAAAATACGGAACAAATCCATCATTACAATATACAATACCAAATAGAAAACAATTTTATTACGCATCAGTTCCAACTTGGGACGGAAACAGACAAGGTATGGATATATACACAATACCACAACCCGTACCTGTAGACATTAACTATAGTGTAAAAATTATTTGTAATAGAATGAGAGAATTAAATCAACTAAACAAAGTTGTTTTACAAAAATTTTCTTCGAGACAAGCATACACTTTTATTAAAGGACAATATGTTCCAATAATAATGAATAATATTTCTGACGAGTCTGTTATGGATTTGGATAAAAGAAAATATTATATACAAAATTATGATTTCACAATGTTGGGTTATCTAATCGACGAAGAAGAGTTTCAAGTTAAACCAGCTATTTCAAGGGTGGTTCAATTATTTGAACTCGATACAAGTCTTTTAAGAAAGAAACCTTCAAGGTTCCCTGAAAATCCTGATGAATTTAAATTAGACTTTTTATTCGTTGTTGATAATAATACATTAAGTGATATTATAGATTTTACGGCAAATATGAATTTAGTATCGACAGATAATGTTGATTCTTTTGACGTTTATATAAACAACAATTACTACGGTAGTTACGTTGAAATAATTCAAATTACAACAAACGATATTTTAAGAATTGAAGTCACTAAAAATGATGATACAAAAGATGCTACAATTGTTTATAATTGTAAGTTAGTTTAATTCTCACCATAGATATCTTTTTTCTCTTTACACTTTTCAAAAATTAAATTTTCCAAAAATTTATAAATCTTAATACCCCTCTTGTCACAGTATTTTTTTAACACATCATGTGACTCTGGTGATATTTTAATGTTCTTTATTTCCTTCTTTGTTTTCATAGGTAGAAAAAAGGCAGAATTAATTCTCACCATTTACAAATATATATTTAAAAGTCAAGTTTTTTCACATTCTATTGAATATTTATCATTAAAATAAATCCATAATAGAATTATTAAATAATGGCAACAGCACAAGCAAATCAAAAAGTATATGTATCACCAGGCGTATACACTTCTGAGACAGATTTATCATTTGTAGCTCAAAGTGTCGGTGTTACTACGTTAGGTTTAGTAGGGGAAACTATAAAAGGTCCTGCATTCGAACCAATCTTTATCACTAATTACAATGAATTCCAAGCTTACTTTGGGGGTACAGAACCCATTAAGTTTGTGAATACTCAAATCCCTAAATACGAAGCGGCTTATATTGCCAAATCTTATTTACAACAATCAAATCAATTATTTGTAACCAGGGTTTTAGGATTATCTGGTTATGACGCTGGTCCTTCGTGGAGTCTTAGTTTGATTGCTAATGTTGACCCAACAACAATTGATATTGATTCTGTAATATCTGTGGATACTTGGACAGCAAATTTTACAGGTAATTCATCGGCAAATACGTTATCATTCACAACTACTTTACCTAATGAAATTTTGGTTAACTTAAACAAACAATATAGATTATCTGATGGTAGTGTATCGACACTATCTCAAGATTTTACTAATATAATTAATTCTATCTACGATAGTCCTCAAACATCAGCAACAACTGTTGTTATGTATGGTGCAATACCTGAAGACGATTATACTGGACTTACAGCAACATATTCCGCAATTACTAATGTTTATGGATGTGATACAAATGATTTGGCAACAAATGATTTAACCGCATCTTCTAATGACCCTTGGCTTTACGCTAATTTTGACATTACAAGTGGTAATGATTATACAGGATATTCTTTTGATTACGTTGTAACATCTTTAGTTTCTGGAGCATCAAATACTTTTACAGGTACAACATCAGGAGCTACATATTCTTTCACAGGAACAGCATATAGTAATTTTAATAATATGGTTGTTTCAACACTTCGTTCAAGAGGTATATCGTTATATTCTAATAATGCTAGCAGTGTTGACCATGGACCTGTTTATGAGGTTAGTGGATTGACTGATTTACAATTAGTTTGTAGTGGTCAGTATTCAGGTATAACTCAAAACCCATATGCAACATTTTTACTTTCAGGTATTACTAACGATAGTAAAACTTTCTCATTTGAAGTTTCAATGTTAGCCTCTTCTTCAAAATATATTACAAAGGTTCTTGGTATTGATAACTTTGGTAAAAACAGAACTCAGGTTCCCATTTTTGTTGAGGAGTATTATCAAGCAACATTAAATTATGCTTATAACAAAGGTTATATTCGTGGTTTAAAATGTGACTTAATTGCTCTTCCAGATGCAAGAAGTCAAAACCCTTCATCTATTGCTTGGAATTTAGAAAAATATCAATCACCAGAAACTCCTTTCTTAGTTTCAGAATTAAGAGGTAATAAAGTTTATAGATTATTTAAATTTATTTCAATATCTGATGGAGCTGCGGCAAATACAGAAATTAAAGTTTCAATCGCAAATTTATCATTTAATAATATGACGTTTGATGTATTAGTTAGAAATTTCTACGACACAGATGCAAATCCTATTGTCATTGAAAAGTTCACAAATTGTACAATGGACCCAGGTTTAAATAGTTTTGTAGCTAAAAAGATAGGCTCTTCTAATGGTGAATTTGCATTAATTTCAAAATACATTATGTTGGAAATGGCAGATGATTATCCTGTAGATGCTCTTCCTTGTGGATTTTATGGGTATACTCAAAGAGAATATGAGAGTGTTGATAATCCATCCCCATACCCTGTATATAAAACAAAATATTATTATCCTGGTGAAGTAGTATTCGACCCTCCATTCGGAACAAGTTCAGGAGGTTCTAATGCTGTTGAATCTGGAGGTGATATTGTTAGAAGAACTTATTTAGGTTTCTCAAGTCAACTTGGAATCGATGAGTCTTTCTTAGAATATAAAGGTAAACAAAACCCTGTAGTTGGGTGGGAAACTGCAACTGATTCTGCGCCATGGAATTACTTAAGTAAAGGATTCCATATGGACTCAGGAGCTACTGTAGTTTCAATTTCAAGTTCTGAATTATTAACAAGTGGTGAAACTGCTTTTGAGTGTGGAGTTGCAGATTTTAGATTTGACCCAGAAACTCAAGAAAATCCTTATTATTTTATTTACTCAAGAAAATATACAATATGTTTTGCTGGTGGATTTGATGGATGGGATATCTATAGAGAATATAGAACAAACCAAGACAGATTCCAATTAGGTGCTTCCGGTTATTTAGCAGGAGCGGCACCTTCAACAAGATACCCAACAGCAACAGGAGACGGAATGTTCAAGAGAATTGTTGTTCAAAACAATACTCAAGATTTTGCAAACTCTGACTACTACGCTTACTTACTTGGTATTTTAACTTTTGCAAATCCTGAAGCAACAAACATTAATGTTTTTGTAACTCCAGGTATCGATTACGTTAATAACTCAAACTTAGTAGAAGAAGCCATTAGTATGGTTCAATATCAAAGAGCAGATTCTGTGTATATCGCAACAACACCAGATTATAACATGTATACTCCTGACGGAACAAGTCAATATGACGTGATTTATCCACAAGAGGCTGTTGATAACCTTGATAACACAGGGATTGACTCAAACTATACAGCGACTTACTATCCTTGGATACTTGTAAGAGATACTGTAAATAACACACAAATATATCTTCCACCAACAGGTGAAGTTTGTAGAAACTTAGCATTAACAGATAACATTGCATTCCCTTGGTTCGCATCAGCGGGTTACACAAGAGGTCTTGTAAATTCAATTAAAGCTAGACGTAAGTTAACTCAAGAAGATAGAGATACACTTTATCAAGGTAGAATTAACCCAATCGCTACTTTCTCCGATGTAGGAACTGTAATTTGGGGTAACAAAACTTTACAAGTAACTGAATCAGCGTTGAATAGGTTGAATGTAAGAAGATTATTACTACAAGCTCGTAAGTTAATATCTGCTGTAGCTGTAAGATTATTGTTTGAACAAAACGACCAAATCGTTAGACAACAATTCTTAGATAGTGTTAATCCTATTTTGGATTCAATCAGAAGAGATAGAGGTCTTTACGATTTCCGTGTAACAGTTTCTTCTTCTCCAGAAGATTTGGATAGAAATACACTAACAGGTAAAATATATCTTAAACCTACGAAGGCGTTAGAATTCATCGATATTGAGTTCTTCATCACACCAACAGGTGCTTCGTTTGAAAATATCTAATAAAAATAACTGGGGTACATTTTGTATCCCAGTTTTAATTTAACATGAGAAAAGAATTTAAAGAAGGTTTTAAAGAAGAAGGTACTCCTGACATGAAATATTATGCATTCGATTGGGATGATAATATTGTTCATATGCCAACAAAAATTATTCTAAAAAATGAAGAAGGTGATGAAGTCGGAATGAGTACTGAAGATTTTGCCGAATATAGAACAATGATTGGTAAAGAACCCTTTAATTATAATGGAGAAAAAATTGTAGGATTTGCTGAAAGTCCTTTCAGAAACTTTAGAACCGAAGGAGATAAAACTTTTCTGATTGATGCGATGAAGGCAAAACCAGGACCAGCATTTGATGATTTTAAAGAATCAATAAACAATGGGTCTATTTTTTCTATAATCACCGCTAGAGGACATAATCCAAACACATTAAAACAAGCAATATACAATTATATTATTACGGGATTTAACGGAATTAATAAAAATGAGTTAGTTAAAAACTTAAAAAAATATAGGTCTTTTGTGGATGAAGATGATATGTCAGATAATGAACTTATTAAATCTTATTTAGAACTTAACAAATACCATCCTGTAACGTTTGGTGGAGGTTCTAGTGCTAACCCTGAAGAATTAAAGGTTATGGCAATGGATGATTTTGTATCATACATAAAAGGGATGGCATCGTTATTAAATAAAAAAGCGTATCTAAAAAAAGATATTAGCAATAAATTTATACCAGATAAACCATTAATTGGATTTTCTGATGATGATATTAGAAATGTTGAAGTAATGAATAAACATTTTAAAGATAAACCAGATAAACTAGTTAAGACTTATTCTACTGCCGGAGGAATTAAGAAGGAAGTTAAATAAGAAATAATTTATTTAAAAATAAAGTAAATAGAAAAATTTTTAAGTACGATATATTTATAAAAATAAACAAAAAAACAAAATTATAATAATATGGCTGATTTACTAATGAAAATGCCGATACCGTATGAACCGAAACGTCAGAATCGATTCATTTTAAGATTTCCATCAAGTTTGGGAATAAATGAGTGGTTTGTAGAAACAGCCCAAAGACCTCACATCACTATCAATCCTGTAGAAATACCTTTTTTAAATACATCAACATTTGTTGCGGGTAGATTTAACTGGCAAACACTTAACGTGACATTTAGAGACCCAATAGGACCTTCTGCGGCTCAAGCCCTAATGGAATGGGTTCGTCTACACGCTGAGTCTGTTACAGGTAGAATGGGATACGCTGCGGGGTATAAGAAAGACATTGACTTGGAAATGCTGGACCCAACTGGAGTTGTTGTTGAAAAATGGATATTATATGGTACATTCTTAACAGATGTTAACTTTAATACATTAGCTTACAATGCAGATGCTTTGGCAACAATCGCAGCAACACTAAGAATGGACAGATGTGTATTAGTTTACTAATTTTTTAAAGAAAAGATTTATTTAAAAATAATAACAATTATACTTAACCGTAAAGCACATAAACTTTACGGTTAATTTTTTTATATGGATAATCAAACTAGAGACTACGCTCAACAAAATTTTACATTACCACACGATGTGGTTCCTTTACCATCACAAGGAGTTTTTTATAAAAATAAAAAAAAGTCAATTAAAGTTGGATACTTAACTGCTTCTGATGAAAATATATTAATGGCTGGAGGAGCAGACCTTACATTAAACCTTCTTAGAGCAAAGATATACGAACCAGATGTTAGAGTGGAAGATTTATTAGAAGGTGATGTTGAATCAGTTTTAATATTCTTAAGAAACACTGCTTTCGGACCGGAAATAAATTTAACTTTAACTGACCCCCAAACAAGGAAACCATTTCAAACAACTGTTAGATTGGATGAATTACCAATAATTAATGGACAAACTCCATTAGAAGATGGTACGTTTGTAACACCATTACCTAAATCACAATCAACGGTTAAGATAAAACCATTAAGTTATGGTGAGGTTATGGAAATACAAAAAATGACAGAGTCGTATCCTCAAGGAAGAGTTGCTCCGAAAGTAACATGGAGACTACAAAAAGAAATTATTGAAGTTGACGGAAGTACTGATAGAGCCGAAATTGCAAAGTTTGTAGAACAAATGCCTATTGCGGATTCAAAATATATTAGACAATTTATGGATTCAAACGAACCAAAATTAGATATGAATAGAACAGTAACAGCCCCATCAGGAGAAAAACTAACATTTAATGTTGGGTTTGGGGTTGATTTCTTTCGTCCTTTCTTCTGATTATAGGAAAGGTCAAATAGATGAATTTTACTATTTGAATACATTAATGAAAATAACATATCAAGATTTCGAAAAGATGCCAATTTTCGTTAGAAAATATCTTCTCGATAAATGGATTGAAGAAAACAAGAAGGACTGAAAAATCAGTCCTTCTTCTATTTATAATAGAACAAAAAAAATATTATGGCCGATTTTGAACAACAAAAAACTCCTGAACAATTAGCCGCAGAGTATAAAAAAGAATTAGAATCTATGAAAGATTCTTTTAAAAAAACTTTTTCATCTGAGATTTTGGAAAATATGGCTATGTCTGCTGAAAAAATGTATTTGGCGGCAAAAACATTAGATAAAAGTTTCTTAACTTCTGGAACAAGAATTGATGAAATGTCTTCGGCATTTGCAAACGCAGTTCCTGTTGTTACAAGACTTGGTGGTTCTATAACTGATGTTGGACAAACAATAACAGATATTGCGGAATCTTCTAGAAGAAATGTTATTGAAACAGAAGAAGTTATTGGAAAATTATATGCAACATCACAAGTTTTAGGTAAAAGTGTTGGAAGTATTGTTACCGCATTTAGTAATGTTGGAGTTCAAACTGAAAATATAGGTAAAAATGTTGAGGATTCTGTGCATTATGTTCAAAGTATTGGACTTAATGCCAAAACAGTTATGGGAGATGTTTTAAACAACATGGACCTATTAAATAGATTTAATTTTTCTAATGGTGTTGAAGGTTTAACAAAGATGGCAGCACAAGCTTCAATGTTAAAATTTGATATGAGAATAACTGCAGATTTTGCGGATAAAGTGTTAAGTCCTGAAGGAGCTATAGAAGCTGCATCTGCATTTCAAAGATTGGGAGTTGCTGTTGGGGATTTAGGTGACCCATTAACTATGATGAATGATGCTTTGGTAAATCCGGGAGCATTACAAGATAGTATTATTAAAGCGACACAACAGTTTACGGAATTTGATGAAAAAACAAAAACATTCAAAATAAATCCACAAGGGATTTTAACTTTAAAAGAAATGGCAGGTCCATTAGGAACAACCGCAGCTGAATTATCAAAAGCGGCAATTGCATCCGCTGATTTAAATAGAAGATTATCTGATGTTAAATTAGATATTCCTGAAGATGATAGGACATTATTGGCGAATATGGCGGTAATGAAAGATGGTAAATATCAAGTTAAACTTGGGTTAGATAAACAAGGACAAGAAATATGGGAAGGCCTTGGAGACGTAACAAAAGACCAGTTTGGTAAATTAAAGGAGATTCAAGAAAAATCTCCAAAAACTATGGAAGATATCGCTAGAGGTCAAATGGATATTACCCAAAGAATTGCTGCGGATGTTAAATCAATTGCAGAAAAGGCAGGATATAGTGTTGCTGATTTGTCTGTTATTAGAAAAAATATTTCAGGACTTGATAGACTTTCCAATGTTGTTACTGGAACTGTTAGCGGAGTTGTACAGAAAGCTCCAATTACGGAAGAATTATCTAAAGCTATGGTAGGAATTGCGGATTTAGTTAAAGGTAAAGATAAGATGAGTGATAAAGATTTCCAATTAAAAATAAAAGAAACTGAAAAAAACTTAGAAAGCAAATTTAAAGGAGTACAAGGAGACGCGTTAACGGTATTAAAAGACGCTATTAAAGATATCAATAAAAAAATAGAACCAGGAAGAAGTGATATTGAAAAATATGCTAAAAGTGAAATATTTGAACCTTTGGCAAAATATCTTAACGGGGAAAAACAAACAACAAAACAAAAACCAACAACACAAGTAACAAATCCAAACACAACCAAACCACAAACAAAAATGACACCACAAGCGGAAGCGAATCAAAATGTTCGTATGCCAGTTGTTGCCTCACCAAATCAAACAGGTCAAATTGCATCTGCCAATTATGATAATTTAAGAGGAGTTAAAGGAACAGGTAATGAATCATTAACAACTGCTGTTGATGGACAAATTGATTTTGGTACTTTAACTATGAATATTAATATTAATTCAACATTAGGTGTGGATAAAAAATTACTTGAAGATAGTTTGGGGAGTGTTGAATTTAGAAAAGAATTTAAAGATGGTGTCATTGATTTTGTTAGAAAAAGTTTAGTTGATGACGGTGCAATAAAAAAAACAGGGATGGCCTAAATTTAAAAAAATTATAGATAATCTATTTATTATAAATAACGTATAGATGCCAAGTCCACTACTGATAGATTCTGCGGGGTTTAGAAAAAAATTGATAACAAGGAACTTAGTACCTTATGCCAAGTCCCCCAATAAAGCTGACCCCCCAATTGATTACGAAGTAATTCAATCAGATTTATCTGTTATAGATAGTCCGGACCAACTTATTGATGAACCTTCCTTTGCGAATAAATTATTTCCATTAAACCAATATGGTAATGATGGTGGATATAAACAAGTCCCTGACCCAGGTTCTTTGTTAAATAATAAATCAAATGAAGGTGAATATGGGTTCCAAGACGCTCATATAATTGATGAGGGATATGATGCTCCAAGAAATTGGAGACCATTAAATGCTTATGCGGATACAACACAAATTTTTGATGCGGCAAATGCTATAGCATCTTTTGAAACGGTAAGACCTGACCAAGATAGAACACCAAATAGTCAACCATATCCGGCATCAATAGTTAATTCATCATATTCTCCAGCATCTATTTTATTAACTAAAGACCCTTTAGGTAGTAATGGTTTATTAAGTCAAGACTCTTTTTTGGCTAGATTAGGTGCTGTAAAATTAAAAGAATCTTTTGAAAATAACATTAATAGGGAGATAGCAAAAAATACAGTAGGAAGAACTAACGTTTTTAATGTTAGAAGTGGTACTGACGTATTGAATTTAGTTACAGGTAGGGTTCCACTTATAGAACCTGATTATACTATTACAATGCCGGCCAATCCTGTATTAGCTGCAACCAATTATGCTTTAAGGTTAGCAGGAAGTATATTACCGGTATCAACAATACCGGGTTCGTATTTTGATACAAGTATTAATCCAGGACAACCAACAACTATAGCACAATTACAAAACGCTTTTAGACAATCAAATAATGGCGTTGGTAAATTTTTTAATAGATTATTAGGTGGTGATAAAACTGGCTCACAATTATTTTTAAATAATACAGGAGGAGGTCAAAAATCAAGATTATTTGGTAATTTAGATTATAACAAATTTAAACCTGATTACGACAGAACTCTATTTGATAGAGTAGCTGGAGTTCTTGTAGGCTCAACAACTAACAATAGTGATTTTTATGTTGGTTCAAAAACATCTGACCCGTCAAGAATATTTTCACCTGGTGGTGACTTACCAGTTAATTCATTTGGTCAAGAACAACAATCACCTGTATATGGTCCACAAGAAATGGCTCAGTTATATGAGGGACCAAGCCAAGACGTAAGGTTGGGTGCTAATGGTCCTACGTATAGTGATGGTGGTAATATTGAAGGAGGATTTACTTGGGTATCTCCAAAGTATAAAGGTAATGCTGGTAAAAAAGTTGGTATTGGTGGAGAAGTAACAAATCAAAGTCAAAACTTTAAACAAACATCATACGACTCAACAGAGTCAACAAATAGAACATTTAGGGAAGGTTCAATACTTGATGATACCCAAAGAATTATTGATAGTCAACCAAGCGGAGGAAGAAGATTACAACACGTAGGTAACGCTATTGACCAAGTAAGTAAAGTGTTCAATGATGGATATAAAGAATTAACAAAAGGTTCAAGAGTATTAAGTTACGTTGGTTCGATAGGAAATGAGGTTGGCACAGAATATTGTAGAGTTTTTGCGAAAGACATACCGTATCTTCAATATAATAATTTACAAAAAACAGATGGTATGACAACTGAAGGTAGAAAATTCAGTTATTCTGTTTTTGACAAAACATATAATCTTAATATTGCACCAAATAAACGAGAAGGTGGACAGGACTCAAGTAATTTAATTGGAGACACAACTCAAATTTATGCTAAGAAATATATGTTTTCATTGGAAAATTTGGCGTGGAGAACAGGTGGTTCACCTGGATATACGGTATCTGATTTGGCAATATGTGAAAGAGGACCAAATGGGGGTAGAGTAATGTGGTTTCCTCCGTATGGATTAGTTTTTACTGAAACCGTTAGTGCGAATTGGAACACCACCGATTTTATTGGAAGACCAGAACCGGTATACACATACAAAAATACAAGTAGAGGTGGTAATTTACAATGGAAAGTTGTTGTTGACCATCCATCAGTTTTAAATGTTATTGTAAATAAAATATTAACAAATGAAACAAACAAAGCAAGAATAGACCAAATGTTAGAATCTTTTTTTGCAGGATGTTTAAAATATGACTTATATGAATTGGCTAAAAAATATTATACAATACCACCAAATGATTTACAAAACTTACAAGATGCGATTTCATCAAAAAATTTAACAAAAGAACAACTACAATACTCACTTCAAACAGTACAATCTGGTAATAACTCTCCTGGTAATAGCGCTAGTCAACCGGTTACCTCAAGTAATGGTGCAAATTCTGCGCCAGAAGTAACATTTAAAACTTTTGAAAATTTGGGGTTTTATTTTGGAAATGATTATCCAAAAACTTTTGGTGTTAATTACGATACCGAATATAGTAGATATACATCATCAGGTAATAAAACATATTATCAACAACAATCACCAAGCACTTCAGAACAAACCTCATCATTTTTTAATAGCGTTGTAACATCTAACTATGATAAGTTATATGATTTTATAAATGAACTAGACAAACAATTAACTAATAATACAGAAGGAACTGTAACAATAACTATTGATGGAACAACTTCACCTCCAGCATCAAAAACATATAATCAAACACTATCTGAAAAAAGAATTGATTCTGCGTTTATATTTTTTTCATCAAACACCACCATCCAAAAGTGGATTAAAACAACAAGATTAATTATTAATAAAGGAAAGGCTTTAGGGGAAAATGCTGAAGTATTAAAATATGATGCAAAATCTGCTAAATTTATGCCTGCAGAAAAAGTTAGTTGTAGTGACAATGATGGAGACAATCAAAAAATTTCTAAAGAAATTTATACTACAAATGCTATGGCTTGTAGAAGAGCGTACATATCATCTATAACATCAACGCTAAAACAACCACCACCACAAGAACCAGTAAATGTAACACAACAAAACCCACCAGATGTTTTAGTTGGAACAAGAATTCCGGCAACAACAAAACCACAAAATTTAGAACAAAATCCTAAACCTAATGATAATATAACAAAAAAAGTCTTAAGGGCCTTATTGTCAGAATGTGATTATTTTGAAACAATAAAACAGGATACACCTATGGTTTATGATAATCTAAAAGAAAAATTAAAATTTTTTCAACCGGCTTTTCATTCTACAACACCTGAAGGATTAAATTCTAGACTTACTTTTTTACAACAGTGTATGAGACCTGGAGATACAATACCAACAATAAAACAAAATTCACCTGACGGTAAACCAGAATTACAGTACAATGATGCAACAAACACAGCATTTGGTTCTCCACCTGTTTTAGTTTTAAGAGTCGGTGATTTTTATAATACCAAAATTATTCCAACAAGTTTAAATATAACTTATGAAAATTTAGATTTAAATCCTGAAGGAATTGGAATACAACCAATGATTGCAAACATTACATTAGGATTTAATTTTGTTGGAGGTAGCGGATTAAAAACGGCTGTTGATAAACTTCAAAATGCTTTATCGTTTAATTATTATGCTAATACTGAAATGTATGATGATAGAGCGGATGTAACTGATGACAGTTTAAAAATCATAGATAAAAACTTTTCAGATTATCTAAAAACTGTTCCACCAACAACAAATCAAGTTCAAAACAATAATGGACAATCTAATGGTGATACTATCGGGTCAATAATTTCAACAGTAAAAAATCAAAGCGGAGACACTTCAGGAACAATATCTTATGCAACATTTATGGATAATTTTTCCGAAGCATCTCAAAATTATTTTATCAATTTTATTAATAAAAGTAAAGAATCTCTTAAACAATATAATAATGCGTTACTTCAAAATTGGACGGCTGAAAGGTTATATGTTGATGGAAATTTATTATCAAATACAATCTTTAATGTACAATTAATTGGAAAACCAAATTTAGATAGTAAAAAGAATGGATTAGCTTATAGAATAGATAAAGTATTTGACGATTTAATATCTAACATTAAAACCGATAATGAAGAAGAACAGGATAGATTTATAAAGTACATGTCACAAAAAAAACTTGGGTTTTCTGAAAAAGTTATTAGGCAGTTAAAGCATAATTATGGTAATTTTATTAAAAATAAAAAATCAAGATATCAAAACGATATAACACAGATAACACAAAGTATCACAATCGCTCAACAAAATTATATACATTATCTTAGTAAGGCTAACGTATTGTTGTATCCACCAACTCCAACGGAAGGAACTGATGGATATCAAGAAAAAAATGGCAATACTGTAATATACAATATTAGCGGAACAACAGATGTTTATCAAGGAAGTGTTGGTACAACTTTAGACGAATTAAATCAAGATATTAAAAAAATTGGAGATGGATTAATTGGGTATTATCAATTAGCACAAAATCCGGTGTCGTTTAAATATGAGTCAACAAATTATAATGGTTATTTATTATATGGTGGAAATAGTGAAAATGATAATACAAGTGCAAAAACTTTATTAAAAGAGGTTTTTAATCCATTTAGTAAATTGGAAGAATTTAGTAATAAAACTTTCAGACGAATGTATATGATTTTATCAAACGACATTATTGACGATAAAAATTTTCAAACGTTTAAAAAAGAAATTATTGGTGATATTATGAATAATTCAACTATACTTGGTAATGGAAATACTGATATAGACAAAGAATTTTCTTTTTATTGGTTAAGTATTGCAAAACCTAAATTTGAAAATGAAAATAGTATTACAACAGAATTCCTAAATAGTATTGAAAAAGGTGCGTTTAAGGATTTTGTGGTATATACGCCTTTTCCAAAAAACAAAAAAAGAATGTTTACTTATAAAACTTCAAATAATCCAGGGAGTGAACAAAAAAAATTAATTATCAGTTTGAATAACGCAACACAAACTGGAAATCAAAATACTAACACAAAAACATGGAACACTTCGGTTGGAACAAATGTATATGTTTCTAAAATAAAATTAAATTAATGGGATTTCCTTACTATAATAGATATAACGAATTTTTAATAAATGGAGAACAAACAGTAGTTCCTTTTGTTTATTTGCCTCAAAAGACAACTGATAAAGCTTATATATATAAAGTTGCTAAAAGTAGGTTAGATAAAGTTTCTCAAGAATATTATAACTCACCTTATTTTGGATGGTTAATTTTGCAAGCAAATCCTCAATTTGGAGGGTTAGAAAATTATATATATGATGGTGCGGTATTAATAATACCTTTTCCTTTAATACCATCTTTACAAGATTATAAAGCTTCATTAGAAAATCATTTTTATTATTATGGCAGGTAAATATACATCAGATAATAGCGGAAACATTCTTGTTGAATTTGACTACAATAATATTATTGTTGTTGACCCAAATAAAACAATTGACGCTTTTGGAAAAGTATCTGAAAGATTAATTGACCATGAAAATATGGTTATGTATGCTAATCTTGAGGCAGAAATAGTTCCAAGAACTAAGTTGGCTATTGGAGGTAGTCCTGAAGATAGACTAAGAACATTATCGATTGCCAAAATAAATTTTTTAAAACCTTCAAAAAACGGATATTTGGATGATGGTTATTATGATGAACTTACAGGTAAAAACACTGTAAATCAAACTGGTCAAAATCAACCTAAAGAGGAAACAATTTATCCTAAAGATGGTAGTAAGCCATATGTTGTAAATACTGTTGTTGACCCACAAAATGTGATTGATAATGGACTACTTGGTATTACAAGTATAGTTGTAAATACAAATACATCTTTTATACCATCAGTTACAATTGAACTTGAAGACGTACAAGGAAAGGCATTATTCCAACTTGGAAATAACTCACCGTATTCGGCGTTTTTTAACATGCCGTTTTGTCCCTTTTATTTAACTTTAAAAGGGTATTATGGACAAGCCATAAGATATCAGTTAAATCTTGAAAAATTTAATGCTAGATTTAATTCATTTAGTGGTAATTACCAAGTTACTTTAAATTTTCATGGATTTAAATTCAACGTATTAAATGAGATTTCAGTGGGTAATTTGGTTGCCACACCAAACATGTATAGTCAAAAATTTGATGTGACAAAATCAGTAACAGATTTGTCACAAAACAATACAAATGTGGAAGGACAAGTAAAACAATCAGGAAATAATAAACAAGCGTCAAATAGTAAAGATGCTATTGTTGAACAACTATTGACTGAAAAAGGATATCAAAAAATTGTTGAAGTTTATAGTGAATATAAATCAAAAGGATTACTCGCTCCAAATTTTCCAGAACTTACCTTAATTCAATTATCAGCCAAATTAGACAATTTTGAAAAAACAATTGCGGATTCATATAAAAAGGCGGACTTGGAACCACTGACAAATATTAGAACATATAAAGAAAATTTAAAAAAATACTTTGATGAAATAAGGGCGGCTCAAAATTCTTGGTTTAACACATTTTTAAATCCAAGGCCAATTATTTTAATCGATAAAACTTTAGTTTATACTTTTAGAGAAAATCTTGATACTGCGGCAAAAAGTGGTGCAGAAACAAAACTAAAAGAAATTGTTGAGAGATATAATGGACTTTTAGCGAATAACCCAACGTTAGGTAATAAATCAAAAACCGAAATTAAAAATAGTATTAAATATGATATTTTTAAAAAAGATGTTAATTTTAATTTAATAGATTGGAAAGAAACAACAAAAAGACAAACTGGTGTTACAACAGCAACAGCTGAAAGTATAAAAAAAATAATAGAAACATATAAAGATTTATTTAAATTAACTTTTGATATTGAAACGGTAGATATTGGAATTGCTAACATTCAAGTACCAATACCAAAGGCAATTGTTATGCCTAGTTTTTTTGTATTTGATGGAGAAGAACGATTTGATAAGACCATTTCAAGAATGGAAGCCGAAGCAAATAAAAAATTGTCAGAATACGAAACATTGTTAACTGCGGATTTAGCTAAAAAAATTGAAAGTTCTGCAACAGGAATTGGGTTTAAACCAACAGTAAGAAATATAACGGCAGTTATTATGGCATCTGCGGAAGCTTTTATTCGTTTAATGGATGATGTACATACAAATGCGTGGAATGTAAAATATGACCCAATAAGAAAACAGGCAATTTTAGATAACCCTTCATCAGCACCAAGCACTGAAACAAAAGACAAAGTTCCTATTTCTAGCGGAGCCCAACAAGAAAATCAAGGATTATCCACATCACAAATACCTGTTTACCCTTGGCCACAATTTTTTGTGGAAACACCAGAAGATAAAAAAGGAAGATTTCAGTTAAAATATATTGCCGACCCATCAATTGTTGACCAAACACAAGGATGGAATTATCAAGTATGGCCTGAAGTTGAGTTTGTTGAAGAATTTTTGAGAGGACTTGTTAAAAGGGCTGATAATCCAACATCACAACCTACAACAGATTCTAATACAGTAACAAATTTAATTAATATAAACGCTATTGAATTTCCGCAAACAGGAATTGCTTATCAAAATAAGGAAGAAATTAAGTTCTTTTATGAAATTTGGGAAAGACAATTATTAACATCTCATTATTCTGGTTTAATAAGAGCAAATCAAAATCAAGTTAGTGATTTAATCACTTTAAACATTGAAACAGAAACTAATAATATTGTTACTAGTTTAGGTGTTAGCTCACCTTATTTGGCATTAAAGTTAAAAAACTTTAATTATAATTCGAACGATTATCAATCTTTTTTGAAAGATATATCAAACCAAGGAACGGGAAGAGCGTATCAAGATTTTATAAAAGACTTTTATGTTACTCCATATATTAAAGGTATTACTGAAAATTCATTTAGTATTTTAAATGTTACCAATTTAGGTAAGACACCACAGAATAGTCCGCAATCGCCAGCATTAACTCAATTAGTAAAAAACGCATCAAATGAACCTTTAATTGTTGATACATATCCTTTTACAAATAATGAATGGGTGACTAAAAATATGAATTTGAGTTCTAATAATCAAAATCAATATGTTTATAATACAAATAAAGTTTTAACTGTTTTTCAAGATAGAAATGTAATTGCCAATTTTAATGATGTATATAACTATACAATTAATAGACCTGTTACAAATTTTTCATATTTAAATGTTAGTATACCTGCAATAACAAATTCTGAAGAATTAAACGCTTTTTATTTTAAAAGAAAACCAAAAGACTTTATTCCTAGTGAAGGGTATTGTTATTTTGTTTCTCCAAATAAAAATACGGGAAATCAGATACCAACAATACTTAATACGAGTAAAAAAACAACGTCAATTTTAAACACACCTTATTTTATAAACGCAATTCAAAATGGTGTATATAATGTAAGAGGAAAAGATAAACACCCATATATTCAAGCGGCATATCTTTTCTTAAACTCATTACCATTAGCATCTTTGAGAGAAAGATACCAATCTTTAAACAGTGAAAATTTGGATTATATCTCATCATGTTTAAAGAAATTTGGAGCAATACATAAGATGCCATATCCGTGGGTTTTAAAATTTGGTTCTTTATGGTATAGGTATAAAAAATATAAAGAATCTGGTATTGATATATTGGATGGAATATGGAGTAATTTTAATTATACTGAAAATTATGACCCAATAACAAATTCGATAGATAAAGAATATACTTTTACAAATACAGGAGAAGTTAATGAAACAAATATTGTTTTACAAGAAGAAGTTCAAATAGACGAAGGTCGACCAACAATAAAATTACAACCAGGATTTTATCCAAAAGTGGTTAATGATTTTAATGTATTTTATAATGGGTATGATTTATATAGTGGATATACGAGCGAAGAGATTCAAAAAAGTGTTAATAATGGGTTAAAAATATTTAACTTACAAGGTTCTAACATTAGTGGGATTCAAGGGTACAAGGCATTAAATTTAAAAACTTGGTCTGTTTTATTACCGGATAAAATAGATGATTACTTAAGTGGTTCAGATTGTGCTCCAAAAGACAACACTAAAGAAGAAAAGTATTTTGTTGTCCCTTCTTTCGGTGCAAAGTTTAATCAAACAAAATCAGAATGTTTTATTGGAAATACCACAGTTGTGGATTTAACAAACAACCCCTCAATGTATAATGGTTCAGTTAGATTATTATGGGGTTCTTCCAACTACGGTTATTTTGATAATGACCAAACGGTTAAACCAGAACCAGATTCTTATTTAAATTTTATTGACCCTAAAACAACGGAACAAACTCCAATGTCTTTATTGTCGGTTAACACATATTCAAAAATAGAAGAAATATTTTCTGTTTTTGATAAAAATGTTTTGGATAAATTTGAACAAGAGTTTTTAAATTTTTGTAAACCAGTTACAGATATAGATTTAGGGTTGATTACATTTGAACCTATTGATGCGTCTCAAATTGATATGAATAGTGGGTTTAAAAATTTCCAACTTTTATTTAGACATTTAATGACAATAAACCCTAAAGACAAAACAACATCAGAACAAATATATTTTGAAGATACTATAAACAATCAGTTAACAAATTATGTAAATATTATAAAATCTTTTTTAGAATATGATGTTATTTTGAGATATGGTAATCCATCAAATTATAATAGAAGGGTTTTTGATTCATTCATTTCATTAAACACAACACCAATAGTAGATAGTCCGATTCAGTTTAATCCGTATGTTGTTGGTAGTTTACCTTCAAAATCAGGACAAACAACTCTTCAAAGTTCTAAAATAAATTATCCATCTGAATGGTTGGCCTTAGAAACGGAAGTTGGATTTTCAACTATACCTGAATTAGTATATAAAAATACCGGTTCTTTTATCACTGATTTTTTTATTGATAATAACATAGAATTTAGTGTTGATAATATTGTCATATGTAATCAACTAATTAAAATGTATGCAACACAAAAATTAAATAATACATCGCTCAATAGTGTAGAATTTAAAGCGGATTTATATTTGTATTTGAGTGATATGACAAATTTGCAATACAACTTTTTTAATACAACTTTAACCAAAGTAAGAGCAACATTACCAAATTATCAACAACTACCTGAAAAAACAATACAAAGTGCAGTTGATGGACAAGTCGGTAAAGTTGAAACTTATGAATCATTCAAAGCAATAAATGATAAATGGATTGCTGGTTCTGATTTTAAAACAAAAACTTTATTTGAAGATTTTATGTTTTTGGATAGAGCGTCAAGAAATATTGGAGATACAATTTTAGTAGATATTTTTAGTTTAAAAAATACAATAAACGCCAATTCTTTAAATATGAAAATGAGTGTGTATACACTCATAAGCGGTATTTTGATAAAAAATAATTTTGTAATAATGCCATTACCGGCATATGTTAATTTTTATAATGTACAAGATGTAAATGGACTTATACAAGATAATGCTGAAGGTTCATTGGCTTTTGCAAATAACATGTGGGGAACATTTTTAAATGTTGATTATAGAAACTCAAGCCCAAAAATGGTTTGTTTTTATGCTAGCAAACCGTCAGGACTGTTAGATTTACCAAAAGGTAATTTTAGATTTAGGGATGATTCTTTTGAAATGAGAAGAGCGTCTGAAAATCCATTAATAGAAGATTTAAAAAATAAAAAAGATTGGGCGGTTTCAAATAAGTGTGTTGGGTTTAATGTGGATATTGGTATAAGAAATCAAAATGTGTTTTATTCTTTTAGTGTTTCACAAGATAATGGAAAGGCAACCTCCGAAACCATTCAAACCTATTTAGACATGTCTAGCAATTTTACAGGAAGAAATGTCGCAACACAAAATGTAAGTTTATATAATTTATATAAACAAAGAAGTTATCAATGCCAAGTTGTTAGTTTTGGTAATGCGATGATACAACCAATGATGTATTTTAATCTTAGGCACGTACCAATGTTCAATGGACCATATGTTATTACTGAAGTATCTCACACAATAACACCTGGACAATTCCAAACAAAATTTAGTGGAACTAGACAAGGAATATATGATTTACCTTCAATTGACAATTATCTTCAAAGTATTAATCAAAATCTATTAACAAAAATAGAAGATATGATTAAAACAAAAAAAGAAGAAGCAATTAACGTAACAATTACTAATGAAAACAAAACAGCAAAAACATCTCAAAAGTCTGATAATACTAAAGCAACAACTAATAGTTGTACTACTAAATTAGCGCCGGCTTATGAAAAATATATTGTTGAAAACGAAGTACAGACTAATTTAACTCCGCAACAATTGGTTGATGCCATTAATAGCAGAACTAATAACGAAATATTAAAAACAATAATATATTCAATATGTTATATTAGAACTTTCCCACTTCAAGAAACAGGAGGAGTTTTTAAAGCATCTAATTATAACATTGCTAATATAGAATTAGTTCAAGATTACGGAGCAACTAGTGATTATTTTTCACCAACGTATTATTGTTTAAATGTTGGAGGACAAAATAATTCTAATTCAGAATCGAAACCAATAGCGGCTTTTGCAAATTTAGATTTCTTTATTAATTTTATGATTTCTAGATTATCTAATAATGTTAATAGAATATTACAAATAGGATTACCAAAATATTACTCATGTTATTGGGTTCCAAATGGAGTTAGTGAAAGTGCGTATGATGTGAAAAATTATACTACGGCAATATCAAGTTTTAAATCTGCATTAAATTCTGCTAAAAGTGCTGGATTAAATAGTTCTAAAAATAAAGAATTATTGGAAGGGTCACTTCCGTTAGTGGAAACAACTAAGACAATAAATAATTTAAATATTGCACCATCACCAACACCTACTTGCCCACCACCAACGATTAATTCTTTTTCACCGTCAACAGGAACTACAGGTACTATTATCACTATTAAAGGTGTTGGATTAGAGTTTACGACAGGTGTCACAATTAATGGTATTTTAGTGACAACAGGTGTTAGTATTCTTAGTGGTGAAATGATTGTGGTTTCTATACCTAAACCGGCACAAAATGTTTTACAAGAAAATAATATTGTTATTAGTAGTTCAAAAAACATAGTGGTAACTAGTGCATCTAAACTTGTGTATGTCCCGAAATAATTTAATCCATTAACCGTATATTTATATAAAAAGTATTTTATGAATTTAAAATCAACATTAGACAATTATCTTGGAAAATCTGTTAGATATTCTGAGGAAGATAATGGAAACGGAACAAAAGAAGTTTGTGATTTAGATACAGGAGATTGTTATACAGTAAGAGAAAGAGACGGTCTTATTGAAAGGGCTGGTCATCAAGTTACTACAAACAGAAGAGTTAAAGTTGAAACCGCAAAGGGAATAAAACAATTATTAAACGGATAAAAATATGAGCTTAGATAGAAAAATATTAAACGAAATTGAAAGATACAGAAGTATCAATAATTATATTACAGAACAGAACGCTCCTTCACCAACAGAAGAACCCGGAGCTGATTTAGGTGCGTTGGCACCAGCACCTGGCGAACAAGGGGCAATTGCTCCACCAGCACCTGAAGGAGTACCATCCGCAGAAACCGCAACACCACCTCAAGTAATTGATGTTGATGTTGATAAGGATGTTGAAAAAATAGATGACGATGGTGAATCAGAAGAAACTGAAAGTTTAGAATCTGAAGAACTTGATGTTACTGATTTAGTTGACTCACAAAAAAATATTGAAAAAAAGCAAGATGAATATTTTGAAAACCTTTTTAGCCAAATTTCTAAAATGGAAGAAAAATTATCTGAGATGGATGCAATAATGAATAAACTTAATACTCTTGAAAATAAAATTGAAAAGTATAGAGAAAAGACTCCACAAGAAAAATTGGAACTTAGAACATACGACTCTTACCCCTTCAATCAAAAGTTAACAGATTTTTTTGACGACAAACAAGATGAAATGCAAAAAACAGGAAAAAATGATTATGTGTTAACTTCAGACCAAGTAACCGATATTAATAGTAACGATATTAAAAATTCATTCCAACCTAATAGCGGTGAGGATAATAATTATCAACAGTAATAAAAATAAT
>Ga0209086_10000792_pt1 | contig 26296 bp, 14 predicted proteins | sample M_130207_XF_Meta_FD_187312 | JGI IMG/M metagenome (GOLD analysis project Ga0209086, IMG submission 187312) | Freshwater microbial communities from Lake Montjoie, Canada to study carbon cycling - M_130207_XF_MetaG (SPAdes) (version 2) | ecosystem: Environmental > Aquatic > Freshwater > Lake... | reverse complement strand
TGGAAGCCCTGTATCGATCAAGGCAACGCCGCGAAAAACTCCTCCAAACGACTCGGCGACCATCCAGGCAAAAGCACCCCCTGCACCGCGACCCGCAACCGCAATGCGACTCGGATCAATCGGTCGCCTCGATCGAACTGAATCAAGGGCTCGAGCGACGAGCGGCAAATCCTGACGGCCCCAGCGATTGGTGTCGGTGGAACCCGGCAGCACAACGACGACTCCGTATCGAGCAGCTGCCGCACGCCAGAGTTCACCGGTATCTTTGTCAACTTGTCCACGTGGCTCATCAAAGAAAAAAAGGATTCCCAGCGGCATCTCATTGTTGGTTGTATCGTCAGAAGGGTCATCGTGTGGACTGGGTTTTGGCAGGACCGCCAGAGGAGGCTTTGCCACTTCAGGTGCTTCGAGAGTCTCAATCTGAACAGCGTCTTCAATCAAGTCGGCCTGTGCAATGAGATCGGGCACGCCAACAGGCACTTCGCCAAGCGTAAGCTCAATGTCGATCAGGGTATCGTTTCGCTTGATGTGAAATGGCACGAGTGCTTTGGGTTCGAGCCCGGCAAGTATGCCGCTGAGTTGCGTAGCCGATTCAATAACTGTTTCATGAATGCGCTCGATTCGATCGGCGGGCTTGATGCCTGCTGCAGACGCGGCACTGTTCGGCCAGACCCATGAAACAATAGCCGGTTGTGAATCTCCTGTTGAACGTTGTAAGACGATCCCTGCACAGGGCCGACGATACGGAGGCAGGCTTTCCACAAGAGTGACTGTGAATGGAAGTTGCTGAAATGTTTCTTCGGAAGCAGTATCAGCATTGTTTGTGCGTGGTGCAGTAGCTCGCTTGACGACAAGGTGAACGGTGTCATTGGCATAGAGAGGAGCGAGCACATGACGAAGCTGCGCGATGCGAGAGATCGACTTGCCTTGCGCTTTGATGATTTCGTCGCCAGAACGCAAACCTGCTGCAAACGCCGGAGAACCTGAACGACACGTGGCAACCACCGCAGGTGAGGTAAAAGGATCTGTGGCGCGGTATCCGATGCCAATAATTCCAGGAGAAAGGGTTTCACCCGCTTGGAGGCGAGGCAACACGGAAAGAATGTCTTCCAGCGGAACGGCAAATCCGATTCCAGAATCGTACAATTCACTCCCTGATTGCATGCCTGCGGTGTCGGCTGGAAGAGGCGCAAGGACGCCGATCACTCGGCCCTCGATATCACAAAGCGGTCCACCGTAGTTTGCAGGTGAAATTGAAGCGTCTGTCTGAACCGCCTTGCCCCAAGCGCGATCAAGTGCAGAAAGAATACCTACGGCAACGTAGGGCGTTTTCGAATTCCAGGCGCGACCAATCGCCAGCGTCCATTGTCCGACTTCGAGTCCCTGACGCAAAGCAGGTTCTGGAATTCGAAGAGGCACCGAAGTCTCGATTTTTATAAGAACCAATCCGCGACTTCGGTCCCGGGAAACAACTTTCGCAGATCGTCTGAGTCCGTCGGGAAACACAACCATTGCCTCAATTGTTTCGTCGGTAATAGCGAAGGACGTTGTGATAATCCAACCATCGGTCCCAATGACAACGCCTGTTGAAGGCCCTGCACCAGCCGTATCCTCCGAAGCCTCTGCGGCGCCGATCACTTCGATGCGCACGGCAAACATTTCAGCACGAGCGACTGCTGTACGAAAGGCATCTTCCTCTTCGATCGAAATGTCATCGGCCTGAAGCAACCGAGGAAATCGGGAGGACTCGCATAAAAGTCCCACGAGGAGGAATACAAAAAATCTCAGGGATTCTCCCAAGATGACACCGAGAGAATGCGAACAGAAAAATGGACTGCGTGAAACCATTAATCGCATTCGTGTCATGAGCGGAAGCGTGTGGGTGATCATTGGCGAGCGGCCTTTTTTGTGTCTGGCAATGGACCCAAATCGAGGTCAATCAGTTCCCCGTTTCGAACGACTGTGATTTGTATTGGATCGCCTGCCGGAACTCGTCCGAGCGCTCTGGACATCGATATTCGAGAACCGACGGAATCGAGTCCTACAGCCACAACAAGATCATCCGCTCGCACGTCTGCCCGAGCAGCAGGCGAGTCGGGAAGAATCGATTCCACAAAAGGTGGCGTCTTGTCAAGCAAGTCGGGAAGCAGCACAACTCCTAATACCGTTGGGTCTATTCGAACAACGAGAGACGATGTTTCCGGTTCGACACTCTTTCCGTCAAGAATATCGCGGTACGCCGGTAGCAGTTCATCAATTGGAATCGCATACGAAATCCAAATGCCGCTCGTCGACGAACGCAGTTCCTTGCCAAGCATCCCGATGAGACGTCCACGGTAATCGACGAGCGCTCCTCCTGGAGAACCTGGATTGTTGGTCGTGCAATCAAGCAGGTAGACATCACCGCGATAGGGTGCTTCATACGCGCCTCGGCGTGCCGCGAGCGGAATAACAGTGGCGATAACACCGTGTTGAGCGCTTACTCGTTCATCCCCCACCGCCACACCAAACAGATTCGAAAGAGCAAAAATCCGTGTTCCCGGCGGCGATCGCTCAATATTGTGTGAGTCAAAAAAAGGCGTATCGGTTGCTTGCAACGAAAGTACGGCCAATTCTCGCCGTGGATCGACGCCAACAAGCGTTGCCACATAACGCGTTCCGTCGTCGAGAACACAGTCAATTTGATCGGAATCGAGAACCGTCGACATCACCGTAAGCACATGGCCTTCCTGTGAAATCAACACGCCGCTTTGATAGGCCTCAAGACCTCGAAAACCACCAGCGCCGTAAAGTTTCACAACTTTTCTCGCCGCTGAAGCAATTGTTTCCTCTGGACGAAGGGCCATCGATTCAGTGGTCATCGCAAGAAACAAAGCGATAGCCACCCACACGCCCCTTCTCAAAATATTTGGAACCATAGCGATTACTTTCAAAGCGATCGATCAGCAGTGAAATACTCCAACCCCGGCTCGAGAAACGAGACCCGATCGGAAGCTTCATCATTCGAAGGACTTTCCGTGAATTCGATCGATCGAATCTGAAAAATGGCGAAGAGTTCGTTCCCATGACGCACTTCAAATCGGTGAGGCATTTCAATTTGATTTAAAGAGGTATGGTCGAGAAATCGAACTTCGCATGGATCATCCTGAGAAGATGGCCAAAGCTCCAGTCCACGGACGGTGCCATCGGCTGGAGACGAGGCAACTTGTAATTCAACCGCCGCAACGGTTGAGTGGAGAACGTCGCAGAGTTCCTCCACGCCAAGCAGAGGCGCGGTGCCCCAGTAGTCAGTGCGCCCCAACGATTGTGGACCTGACTGCAGCAGACGCCTCCAGAGCACAAGCGACGCGAGCAATCCTCCGCTTCCGGGTGGACTTGGATTCCCATCGAGATCGCCAGTCGTATCGATCCGAGTTGTGCCTGTTGGAAGGTCAATAGAAGCAAAGTTTTCGGCGAGTTCAATTCTGAAGTCTCCCCCTCCAACAAGCGTGCCAGAAAAAATCCACGATCCTTTGCAGACGGCATAGTCGCCACGTGATGCGATGAGTGCCGCTACCCGATTCCGTTCAAGACGGTTGAAATAATAGTTCGTAAAACCGTTTCGTGGCTCGTAGAAAGGTTTCACGATGTCGGGAACTTGTGCCGTTTTTTTGCCACTTTCAGGAGTATCGTCGTGAGGGTTTTTTTGGGGAGCATCTTTATCGAGTGGCTTCTGTTTTTTTTGCCTCGGATCGGCTGGAGCACCTCCTCCTTCCACGAGTAATGCGAGTTCCGCTGGCGAATGCACACCGGCGAGTCTTACAAGCATCTCGATCGGACGGCCCTCTCGTCGTAGCACCAATGGCACCCGCCAGCCCGAAGGAAGCGTGCCTAGGATATTTTTCATGGCATTGACAGTCCGCACCGGGCGACCAGCGATCGATACGATTTCATCGTCGTAGCGAAGACCGCGACGATAGGCATCCGAAGACTCAAGAATATCCGCGACCACCACGCGGCCGTCTTCGCTGGTGGCAACTGTTGCGCCCAAGGTGGCGTGATCGCACAGCCTGCCACCGCGCAGCATGCCGACAAAATTGCGAAGCTGATTTGATGAGATCGCATATCCAACACCGACGTTTATCCGACCACGTTTTTCAAACGAGGCGCGACCGTTGACGCCAATCAGTCCGCCTTCGGCATCGAACAGCGCGCCACCTGAATTTCCCGGATTGATTGCAGCATCAACTTGAAGGCAATCTGCATATTCAAGGAGCGTTCCAGCCGGGTACTGATAACGATGAACTCCAGAAACAATGCCGGCACTAATTGAGGGTTGGAAATTTGTGGCAAGCAGAAATGGATTGCCTGCCGCAAAACAAAAGTCGCCGACGCGCACCGTGTCACTATCCGCCAACACCGCGAAAGGAAAATCGTTGCGACCAAGCAGCTTGATCAGCGACACATCGCCGGTTGGATCGAGTCCTACAAGCACAGCGTCGTAGACGTTCCCGTCATTCAGCCCGCACTTCATGGACACGCCGGCAGGTTGAACAACGTGAAAATTGGTTAACGCGAAGCCGTCAGAGCTCACCAAGACTCCCGAGCCTCCCCCCTGCCCTCCAGCAAAAATGGATACCGCGGCCATTGAAGCCTGACGGATAGCAGCAACACGTTGCTGCTGCGCCGCAAGTACGGCAGCAGAAACAGGATTCTCCTCGGCGAAAACAGGCAGCGGCTGCAATGCATTCACAGCGGCGCACAGGAGCAAAAAACGTGCAATGAAAAGGAACAGAGTCATTTTTCGATCCTTGGTTTTTCCAACCTGATCGTACCCCCTGCATCGCCGTTGGGCCCGTAATCCACAACGATCTGGAGTTTGCGAGCCCCTTGCACAGAAAGACGAATATCGAGATCAGTGACAGAACCATTCTGAGAATTGGTGTGCTGATCAGAAGTTGCTCCAACGCCTGAAGCGAACACCTGTCGCATGAGTTCCTTGTCATCGAGCAAAATTCGCATTAGCGCCGACCCTTGTCCGACATCCTTGGAAAGCTGAGCTCGGGTTCTTAAGAGAAGTGAATCCGGAGGTATTCTCCACGTCATAGTGGTACGAGGTTGAATAAAAAGTGATTCAATCGTTGCTGTTCCATCAATGGATGCTGCGCTGCCAACAGAGCGAGGACGAAAGTATTCCGAGAAACCCTCGATCAGGAAAAGTGAACCAAAAAAAGGTTCTACTTCGACCTTTTCGGGCTTCAGTGAGACTAACGATACGACCCGTCCGGCAGTGAAATCGAGTGAGCGAATGTCAGAAAGCGTCAGGTGAATCGGATCGATTGCAGTGAGATCGATTTGTATCTTATCGTTCTCGACGTGCACGGCTTTTGCAAGCAGCCGTCCTCCCGCGAGTGTCACCAGCACAGAGCCAGCAATCGGAGAAGAATCATCAGTTGGCCTCAACCATGCCAGTCCGGCGATCTTTGATCGTTTCACCGGTATTTTTTCTTCATCCAGCAAGATCGTCACCGAATCGTCGCTGATTTCAAGAATCGCACAGGAGACAATTTCAAAACCGTTTTCACGTTTTACGAAAACGGAATCTCCATCCGGTTTTTCAGGGAGTTCACTTCGCCAGTCATCAACCGCCATTTTGTTTTCTTGGGAAGAATGAAAATGAACAAGGAACACACTTGTTGACGGAAGGTCGATGGTTGTGCCCGAGCGACTCAAGCTGACGGTGTTTCCAGAGAGAGACACTTGATCTCCACAAAGAGTCGAGCCTTCGACGAGCGTCAGTTCGATCGGCCAAAACTTCTCATCGGACAATGGCATCTGCGTAATGGATCGCACCGTGGCGATCGGCACGCGACAGAGTTCCTCATTCGAGCGAAGTACTAATTCTTGCGCGTCGATTGATTCAACTCGGCCGGAGAGGATCTTTTCATCGCTGAGTTCGATGCGGTACACAGAATCCCCGCCCGAATGTTCAACACGATCCTGTTGATCTGCAAACACTCGAGGGAGCAGCATCACTGCGTACAAAACCACAAGTCCTCTCAGCATAAAGAGGGCGTACGGCATGCCTCGGCGAATGAGATTGTTTCCGATCGAGAGCATGCGTCTAGGGTTCCTCTGTGGCCAATCGTTTAAAGTACTGTTCGATCACTTCACGATAGTGTGCTGGAAACTCGCGGGTGATTTGCTGAAGGGCTTCTTCGCGTTTGTGCGGAGGAAGATCTCCCCAGCCCTCGCCATCTCCGAGGTCACGTCGGGTGACTTCGCCCGGACCTTTGCCTCCAGCAGGCCTGCTGTCCTGCATCGGTTGGCCGCTGCCTCCTTTGCCAGACCCTGTTCCGCCAGAGCCCGATTGATTTTGTTCCTGCTGTTGTTTTTCAATAGCGGTAATCAGTTTGTCGAGCGATTCGATGACACCATCTTGAACACCGCGAGTTTTGGGGCCGGCTCTCCCGAGATCCAGTCGTCTTGTAATGTCACGCATTCTACGAGCAATGTGATCGAGAGATTCGCTTTCAAGAGACGTTGCATCAGCCCGCAGCAAACGAGCAAGCCGTTCATAACGAACCGGAATCATTTCGGCACGTTCTAAGAGGGTATCAATTGATTCAATGGCGGCTTCGGCATCGAGAAGCCAGTATTGACATGCTGCACGGTGAAATAACAACGTAGCGGGATCAACGGAAGTCATGAGATCGAGTTCGGCAAGTTGCAAAATGCCTTCGTCAAACATGCTTCGTCGAGAGTATTCGCGACCCAGCCAGAGTCGGATCATATCGCGGACAGGAAGAAGAACCGATTCTTCAATCCAATCAACAGGGACCGATTCAATTGCCACTCGATCGAGTGCATGGGCTGCTTTCAACAGTCGTTGGGCACGAGGCTCAACAATGGCAACTGTCAGCACGATATGGTCGAGCAGATCGCCGTCAGGCATAGCAGGAGTGTCTGGCCATTCAAGTCTCGCGCGAGCAACAACGTCCGCAGGAACATCGACCGCATTGAGCCACTGAAGAACTTGGTTTCGTACTTCTTCGGGTGTAGGATTTTTCCAGCTCGCTTCTCGCTCAAGTTCACTCGAGCGTTCGTCCGAGGTTGCGCCTGAGCGAGGAGCCGTCGGAGCAACTGGCTCACTGCTCGCCGCGACGCGGACATGCATTCCAGCAAGCCCGATTGAGAGGCTCAAGGTCGCTAGGAATTTCCACTGCAACAGGATCTGGCAGAGTCGTCCACAAGGACGCTGCATACTTGATCGTTCGAAAAAAAGCTGCATGGCAGACATGGTAAACATCGCAAGCATGTCGGAAAGAAAAAGGTAGTGGTAGAAAGTCTCCGTAGTCTAGGCAACATTCTCAATATCGTATCGTCAGACAATAAAGTCTGCATGGCAGACTGTTATTCAGTACGGCCTACGACAATGTCTCGAGTGGCTTGTTGGATTTTCTCCTGTCGCTGAGAAAGACGGTCGAGAGCATCCAGAAGTTCCGGTTCTTCTGCTCGTTCCTTGCCATCCGCTAAAAGCTTTGAAAACCGTTTGGTACGGGTATTTACTCGCATTTGAAGAGAGCGGATCATTTTAAGTTCGGACAGTTTATCGACCAGCGGCTGTTCTCCAGGCTCGGCAGGACGGCCACCAGATTGTCCTTTCTCACTGGCTTGCTGATCGCGCTGCGCTTTTTCGAGAGCCGAAAGCATCTCTTGGAGACCTGTAACAATGTCTCGCTGAATTCCCTGCGTTGTCGCGCCAACATCGGTGCGGGAAAGTCGTGCAGCGACTTGCCGAGCATCGTCGCGAACTTGTTCGATCGCCTCTGCAATGGCTACCGCTGAACCATCATCTCGCACCATGGCCAGAGCCCGCTCGGCATCGTTGGCCACAGTTGTTTGATCTCTGGAAATTCGTGACGCTTCAATCTGAGTTTCACGATCTGCCAGTCGTGATTCATCGGAGGCTATTTTTTCTGTAGCAGCAAGTACTGCTTTCTGTATTCGCAGCATTCCTCTCAGGCGAGTCTCAAGTTGAACGAGCAAGCGTTCCACTTCCTCTTCGCGAAGCTGTCTTAAAATTTCTTCTAACTCAGCTCTGGCCGTCTCGAGCTCCTCAAGTGCCTTCTGTTGCTCCTGACCGGCGTCGCGACGTTTGGCATCATCAAGTTTTTTTCTCGCCTCTCGCATGCGTTCTTCGGCAGACTTGAGCCGCTTCCGCGTTCTTTGGGCGCGACTGGCCTCATCATCTCCTTGAGGCTCGCTCTGCGGGGCACTCTCGGATGCCCCCGATTCTCCCTGAGGCGACTCGGATGACTCCGAGGGCTTTGGGCTCGAAGGGGAGCCTTCGGAAGGATCTCCTTCAGAGGGCTTTGATTCAGCTTCTTCAGAATTTTTACCTGCCGAACTTTTTTGAGTGTCGTCAGACTTCTCTGTACCACTTTTCTCTTTCTTATCGCTTTCGCCAGAGCTGTCTGATTTTTTATCCTTGTCATTGCCACTGTTTTCGGTTTTGGGTTCGCTGTCATCGCGAGACGCATCATCATTCTCATCGGCCTTGGCCTTGGCAGGCGGCTGAGCACCAGCCTTCTCGGAGCCTTCTCGCGATTCAAGTCGCTGCGCAAAGCTGCCAATTTCACGGGAGAGTCCTTCGGTATCGTTGGCGAGGGAATCCTGACGATCAGAGAGTCTTTTTTCATCGGCTCCAGATTCTGTCTCGCCTTCCACCTCACGCTGACGCGAAATTAATTTGTTGAGTTTGGAGAGGTACTGTTTGACCTCCTCCTTTGTGTTGATCAGCCGTTTCTGTGCATCTCCAGATTCGAGGAGATCAAGTAGCTGACGGAGTTCTTCAAGCGACAAGGCTTGCGAAACGCCAGCTTTGAGCAATTGACCATCTTTTAACTGAGTGACGATCAAATCGAGTCGGTCTTCGAGTCCGAGGTCCCGGGCTCGTTCAAAGACTTTTCGCAGGAGCGTAGACCGTTTGGGATCACTCGATGCGAGCAGGTCAGCCAGTCGCAGAAGTGATTTCTCCAGTTCGCGAAATTGCTGGCCCACGGCTTCTTCTCGGGCAATCAAACGGTCTTCCGGCGTTGGACCACCGACTGGTTCAGCATGCAAAGAAGAAGAGGCAAGAAAGCATCCCAGCAACACTCCGAACGTCGTGAAAATATTCCCAATCCATAAACGCAGTTCAGTTCCTCGTGCGAGAACGCTACGCGAATCGGAAGCTTTACAGTGCACGCGTGTCATGGCCGATCGAGCGCTTCTCTCGCCCGCTCCTTTTGACGCTTGAGCGTCTCGGATCGAATGTCTTCCTGAGTGCGAACTACACCGCGAAGAATTTCAAGAACCTCGTTGAACGTTTCCAGTTCCATCATCTTATCGAGAACTGCCCGCATGCGAGCGAGGATTTGGTCGGTTTGGACGACGATCTGGGCAAACTCTGCAGAACCGGGGGTTGCCGCAGGTGATCGGCACAGGCGAATGAGGGCAGGGAGATCATTTTTGGAAATTGCTCGAAGCGGTTCGGCGATCTGAGTTCCCAAACGCGCATCGAGTTCATCAGTTAAAAGCGTGTTGTTGTCGAACTCACGTCGGATGTCAAAAAAGGCTTCGGCAACCTCGCCCGTTTCGCCGGCCACGCGAGATGCCGATTCAGCAAGTCGACTCGGAGCGAAAACGATTCCTGATGAACGATCCGTATCAGAATCAGAACCAGAATTGAGAGAATCGAGTTCATCTGTTGGTTGAGAAAGGTCGACGGCATCGGGTTCTGGTGCTGTCAATCGAGAGTCCAATTCTTCGCGCGCACGCTCCAATTCATTCACAACGAGTTCAAATCGTCTTCGAAGAATAAGCTCCCTCGCTTCAAGCATGGCGGAAAGTGATTCTGGCGAAACAACGTCGAGCGACCAGGTGTCACTCACTCCGCGATGAGGAACCGGATCGAGATCGCACGCATCGAATGCTTCGATACTGATTTTGAGTTTATCGCCGATAGAAAGTGAGAGTCCTTCAAGCGAGATGATCTCTGGATCCTCTTCAGTAAATTCAACGATCGTTGGTGCTGCGCGGAGGCGATCAACCGCCACGACTCTTTCATCTCTGCCCTCAGGGGCGAGTACCACAACTGCCCGTTCGAGGGCATGGTCATCGCTGATTGTCCCTTCGAGAGGCACGCGTGCTCGCGTCGTCACGGCAGTAGAAATGCCTCGCGGACGCATTGAGACTCGCGGCGCTTCGTCAGCCACCGACGAAAGCACAAAGGTAATGGGATCTCGATTTGTAAGGCTGTCGGTGTCGGTGAATGTGGCAAAGATGCTGCGTTGGCCGTCAAGGTTTTTAAACTCCGTACGAATTCCATCTTTGATGTATGAGGGCTCTTGATCGAACTCAGCGAGAGAATCCCATCGCGAGACTTCGACCTGTTTCCCATCCTGTGTCGTACTGATCGACGCGCCGATGAGTGGTTTCGTTGAGGTACAGCGAATCAAGACATCACAACCTCGCGGAATTTGGACAACTCCGGAGGCCGACGCCGTACGATTGCCACTGCCTAAATACGCTGGCAGCGTGTAGGTAATCTCGAGTTCCGCCAGCGCCGGGGCGTCGACTGCTTGCAATCGAAGGTTCTGAATGCGGGCATCGTTTCCACGCACCTCGATCGCCAGATCCTCATGCACGGCTTTCAGCACATGGCCAAACACCTGAAAGCCGTCGGAGACTCCCCCACGCATTCCCATGCGATCGGTTTGCCAGCCAGAGGAGCCGCGAGAACGGAGATCAACAATTTCCGGAATAATTTTTGAAGCGTCGGCTTTTACCAGAAGATCAACATCGGTACCGCGTGCGACTTTGCGAACACCGTTTCGAAATCCCTCGATTTCAAGTGCGCTCGATCGCGGCCAAGACTCTTCTCCTAAAAGCACAACCCGCCGAACCCACACATCGGCAACGGCAGGTTGCATCAGTGCAAGTGCTGCAATACTTGCGATACCCCCGGAACAGGCAGTCACAATCGCGATGAGGCGACCGATTCGAATGAGACGAACCGTACGCACTGTTGGCGCAACGGCAATCGCCTCACGTGTGGTTTGTCCTACAAGTTCAAGGTCAACCGCATTCCAAAAACATTCTGTCAATCCAACGGAAGTCGAAAGAGAATCGCCAAATGCCGGATAGCACCGTTCCACAATTAATGCCAAATCGGCATCTCGCATGCTCACGCCGAGTCTCACCAATAATTTCGTGATGATAAGCCAGAGAAATCCAAGAAGAACCATTCCAAGTGCAACTGCACGCACCCATCTGGGAGGTTCAATCAGCCAGTCCAACAGTAACGAACTCCAGAAAATGACGACTCCGCAAAGACAGATGAGCGAGAGCGATTCGATCCAGATAGAACTTCTGGCCGCACTTCGCAATCGATCAAGAAGCGAGGCGAGCGGTGCCGCGAGCCTCGGCGTATCGATCGCAGAAGACACGTCATTTGTTTTGTGCGTGAGTACAGTCGACATGATGGCGTGGTTCCGCTGGGTCGGGCTCTGGAGTTATGCAAGTCTCATCAAACGACGAAGAATCCACTCAAAACACAAAAGCCCGGTTCCGCAAGCGAGCAGAATTGAGTTGAGGCGTTCTTTAAAGGATGAATCTGGCGCCCCTGCTTCATACTCGCGTCGAGATCGATCAGGAATTTTGAGAGCCAAGGCAACAGAGTCGTCTCGATCCCAAACAACGCCATCGAGCATGGTGGATTCACCTCCGGTTGCCGCGGAGATCTGTTCAAGCAGCGATCGGTCGAGTTTTGGCCGCTCAAGTTCCCGGTCAGGCAACCGTGCCTGCACGCGTCTGGTAATTATTTCTCCCGAACCATCTCCCAAAGTCACATCAATTCTCCAGGTGCCCTGAAGATTTGCAGCAAATCCTCCTAAGAGTATGCCGCTGCGAACAGGATCGATCGAAAGTGGCATGGGCGCTGTGGTGCCATCTGGAGAGACGACGCGGCACGTTGTGATCTTCGCCGCATCTCCTTCGGGCATCACAATGCGCACCACCACGTTGGAACCGACGACGTATCGATCGCGCTCGATCAAGACGCTTGCTCGCCTTGATCCGCGAAGAAGTCGGCCTTGCGAAACGTGTCGAAGAAGTTGCGTCGACAGGCGTTCGTACAACGTTTCATCCACAGAGCGAAGCCGCCATGTTTCACCACTTCCCACATAGAAGACACTTCCTGATCCGTAAAACTGACCCGCACAATAAATTGGAAGAGTGTCGGGTGCGCCCGTTGCGCCGAGTCGCTTTGCACGGGCGTAAACGGTGGCACCGGGCTTTGCGCGGACAGCATCAAAACAAGAATAAACGCCTGGAAATTCACTCCAAACCGTCTGGCTGGCAATAGCACTCGATGCAAGCCAGAGAAACTCAGCGTCCTGACCGTCGCGTGAAAACTCAAGCGGCATCGGTTCATCAAATCCAGCAGGTTCATCGACAACCAATTGGACTCTGCGACGCAGTTCAATTGGGTAGAGATTTCGTATTGAGGCCGTTGTTGGATCAGCGAGCCACGCATCCATAAAGACGTTTCCAGCCATGAGCAGGAGTCCTCCAGATTCCTTCTCAACCCACTGTGCAAGACGGGCCATGGCGGCGGGATCAAATTTTCGAAAGTCGGGATCGATAGCGACGATTGCGTCGTACTCGGAAATTTCTTTGGCAGTGGCAGGAAATTCTTGGAGAATGCGACGAGCATCCTGAGACGCACCGCTGACGGCCGTCTGCAGCAGAACATCAACTGCGAAACTGTCATCGCGCATCAGCACATTTCGCATGAACTGATACTCGCGTCCAGGGCCACCGGCCAGCAAAAGTACCTGCGTAACCCGGTCGACCACTTCGATTTCGACAGCTTGCTGATTGTCGGACTCCGATCGATCCGATGGAGGCGGCACAACTCGCAAAGAGAGCATTCTGCGGCCCGGAGAGGGCATTCCGGGAACATCAAAACGCACAGAAGTGACCTGTCCATCAGCAGCAAGCGTGACAAAAGTCTGATCGATGACACGCTGAGTCCCACTGCCATCGTCGGATGGAACTTCAGCGAGTTCGACTTGCACTGAACTGCCCTCGAGTCCCTGTGCTTGAAGTTGTCCCGTGGCAGCAAAACGATCTCCCGGAAAAACACGAGCTGGCACAAGCAGGTCGGCAACTCGCACGTTGACAGGGAGTCGCTGCGAGCCGATTCCGAGTGGAAAAACTCGAACTCCCTGAGCAACAAGCGATGAAACGGTTGCACGTGGATCGATTCCAGCGTTATTGGCGCCGTCGGAGAGTACGACCACTGCGGCAAGCAGTCCTGGCGGTTCCTGATCAACCACCGTCTTCAAAGCTTCCCCAATTCGAGTCTCGCTTCCTCGTGGCATAATTCCATCCCGCCAGCGCGCAGTCTGCTGACGGGCGAATTCCGATTGTGAAAGCGACGAGTCGCCATTGTGTTCAGACAATTCGTCGCGATCCTTCAGGAAAGCGTCCGGAGATTGCTCACCGTTGTTGACGCCATCGGAGAGGGTGGATGCAAAGGAATCAATCGGAAAAACAGCAAGCGACTGGGCGTCAGCATCAAACCGCCATAACGAGACTTCGTGTGTCTTTGAGATTTCTTCGAGAAGTCCCCCCGATTCAAGAACATTGATGGCATGTTCAGAACGGTTCATCCGGGAAGCAGGCAGCGAGACCGAATCGACATTCTCTGGAGGTTCATCCTCAATCGTCATGCTGGCACTTGAGTCAACAAGCACGGCGACTCGTGATGGAAAGACCAGTTCGTGCTCGGTGGTTCGTTCGAAGTCAAGGTATGCAGCCACCAAGCACCCAAGGGCCGATCCTCGCAACAAAGCCAGACCAATTCCGGCACTACGCGAGAGTTCCACTGAGTCGCGTCGGTATATCCAGAAGACCAGTGCGAGTATCGCAACGACAGCAATGACCACTGCAGGCAGTTCCCACCACTGCGAAAAAGTTTCGATCCGCGCGCTTGTAATACGCGATCGAACGACATCGGTTGCGGCGGACAGAAGTATTGGAAATGGAGCCGGCACAATTCACCCGATTCGGTTCGATCGTGAAAGAGAGTGGTAACTGCAAAGGTATGCGACGAATTGTTCGAGCAGCAGCACGACAATCAGTCCATATAAAAACGGAGTGACGAGCGAGATTCCTGCAAAACTTTCCGAGTCAGGACGTAACTCGGCAGCTTTTTCAAGCGTGAACTTCACGCCGGAGAGCGTGCGATCGAGTCGCTCCCGACCGATTCGTTCGATATCTCCCTCCTCGGGAACGACGTTTACAGAAAAAAGTTTTTCGGCTTCGCTTCCATCGGTTCGCTGCCAGCGTGCCGCATACGGCCCAGCGATTGTCGCAGCTTCTAGTTCGGCGGTCATGGATCCAGCGGCGTCGATTGTTCCAGCAACTCGCAGAACTGCACCGTCAGGAGGAAGTAAAAAATCGACTTCGGATTCATCAGTTCCAGGAATCAGTTTGACTTCAAGCCGATCGCCCACCTCAAGGGATAATGCTTTGCGTGAGACGTGCGCCAGATGACTTTCCAGTTCAAGCATGACGACGACCCAGCTGGGGTTTCCTCGAGCCCAATTATTCCACGTGGGTGACGCAGTCGAAAGAAATGCAACGACGAGACCTTCGCCGTAGGGTCGTTCTACTGCAAGCGGAGCGCCTCCTCGCAGTTCAAGGAGACGACGAAGTCCTGAACCAGTCGGAGCGATGTATCCTCGCTCAACCGCCATGTACCGATTGATCGATACGCCACCGAGCAAAGGATTACGCTGGCCGGAAAGAACTGCAACAACCGGGTGATCTTGCACGATCACGTCAGGGCTCTTCTCAACGGAATCGACAAGCATATCGACGGGACCTGCCAGCGGCACGGGAAAGAGTCCGTCTCCATTGCGATAGAGCAGTTGATTGATCGTGGTGGCATTCGATCGTGGCCCAAGAAAAAAAACAACTCCGCCACCACTCCGCGCATAGCGTTCAATCGCAGCCACTTCCGCTTCATCCAAGCGTTCAACGTCCATGAGCCAGATAGCGTCAAAGGTCTTGAGATCGAGTTCGCCAAGGGCACGCGGTGGCTCAATTCGCGGACGTAATCCGGTTGCTACGCCGGAGCCAGGCGCGAGTGCTGCAGCAACAAAAAAAGCATCTCCGGTGCGCGATCCCCCGTTTGGATCGCCATCAATCAAGAGCACATCAACGTAGTCAGCAATATCGATTACCGTGCTGCGTGTGTTGTCGATAGCGACTGCATCGTTCTCGAGTCGTGCAGAAATAAGGTGGCTTCCGCTTGTGGAGAATATCGACTCCAGTCGCTGAGAGGAGATCCCTCTCGCGGGAATCTCTTCCAATCGAACACTTGGGCGAGCGGCGCCATCCTCCTTGAAATCAATCGAGACATTGCGAACGGGACGATCAGAACTATTTCGAACGGTCACTTCCAGTGGCACGAGCACTCCCTTGGCCGAAACACCGCCGACGACATCGAGTCTTTCGATGGTGAGATTTCCATGGTCTCCTTGTGCGCAGTCGACCAGACGAAGATCGACGCCTTGATCGCTGAGCTGCCGCAGTGCAGCAGCAGTTTCATCAGCCACTTTCCAGTCTTTGGAGCGGAAGTCGGTGATCAGCCAGAGAACGTTTGAGGTGCCTGATCCAAAGCCAATCATTTCTGTTGCAGCAAGAATTGCCTCTCGAGGCGTAGCGGCCGACTGCGACACGACAAGTGATTTGATCTCATTGCGAATCGCTTGAACGCTTTGAGGACTGACCATCTGACGCGTAACATCCCAGCGAGTGGTTTCTTTTCTTTCGAGATCTTCTGGCGTGGCTGAATCCGTGGAAGAAATAGTTGAAAATCGGCCGACAAGAAGTTCGTGCGAGTGACGACTCGAAACAAGTTCTTCAAGAATGCGTTCGATGACGCCCCGTCCTCGATCGAACGCTGTTGATTCGCCTACGCGATCGCTCATGGAAAAGCTGTCATCGAGAAGCACAATGTGGGCGGTGCGTGAACCGCCAAGAAAGGCTCCGACGGCGCTGCGCCATCTTGGTTGTGCAAAGAGGAGCGCAATTCCCACAATCGCAGCCACACGCAAAAGCAGAAGCAGCAACTGACGCAGAAGCACGCGTGTGCGGTATTTTTTCTGACTGGCAATCAAAAATTCCATAGCCGCCCATGGCACCTTGCGATGTCGAAGGAGATTGATGAGGTGAATAATCACTGGCGCGAGAGCGAGGGGCAGTCCCCACCACAGCAACGGAAGAAAATCGAATGATGGCATGGATACGGTCGGCGAGTTGGGGTGCTAATTACATGGCAAGGAGAGAACGGCGAGAGAGAAACTTGACGAGCGCTGCGTCGACTCCCTCGCCAGTACGCACGAGCGAATAGTCACACTTTGACGATGCGCAGCGTCGGCGCACCGTGGAGAGAAAGTCCTCAACGGCCTCGAGATAGCCCTTCCTCAGTGCCCTGGGATTGCATGCAAGATGCTCGGGGATTTCAAGTCCCTCGAATCGTGTAGGGCCTTCAAATGGAAATTCAAGTTCGTCTTCATCCATGACATGCAGAAGCACCAATTCATGGCCGCGTTGTCGAAGGAAACGCATGCCGCGAAAAACCCCCTCTCGATCACCGAGCAGGTCCGACAGGATCACCACCATGCCCCGTTTGGGTAATGTTTCAGAAAGCCCACGAAGTACCGGAGCAAAGTCTGTGGTGCGACGACCGCGAGGCGTTTCGAGTACTTCGACAACACTTGTGAGTTGCGAACGGCTCATACGAGATGGCGTACTTGCACGAACGCGATCATCGAAGAGCACGCAGCCCACGGCATCCTGATGAGAAATCGCAAGCCAGGCCAGACTGGCAGCAAGCGTTGCTGCGTAGTCAAATTTTGTAAATAGTCCGCGTCCATATTCCATGCTTGCCGAGGCATCAACCACCAACGTCAGGCGAAGGTTGGTCTCCTCTTCAAATTCCTTTACGTAGAGACGATCCTGTCGGCCCCATACCTTCCAGTCAACTCGTCTGAGATCGTCCCCCCGCACGTATTCCCGGTGCTGGAGAAATTCCACGCTCTGCCCTTTGAATGGGCTTTTATGCAGTCCGGCCAGCACGCCCTCAACAACAGTGCGGGCGCGGAGTTCCATCCGTGCAATTCGGCGAATCGCCTCAGGATGCAAATATTTTTTGGAAGCGGGCATCGCGAGAAAGTTCATCTTCCTTGCTGGGTGTTTGTTCAATGATCTGCGAGACAATTCGATCGGGAGTAATCCCTTCACTCTCGGCGGCAAAATTGACGACAATTCGATGTCGCAATACCGGTGCGGCGAGCGACGCAATATCCTCAACTGAAACGTGACTTCGTCCTTGAAGCAGCGCCCGGGCTTTTGCTCCAACAATAAGAAATTGAACTGCCCTCGGGCCGGCACCCCAAGCGAGCTGATCGGAAACGAATTCTGGTACTCCACGCTGACCGGAGCGGGTCTGACGGACAATCGCAAGTGCATAACGAACCAAATGATCGCTGACTGGAACCTCTCTCACGTTCTTCTGCAGAGCAATGATGTCGGCAGCGTTCAGTACCGCAGAAGCTTCTTGCGGTGAGGTACCGGTGGTTCGGCGTGCAATTTCAAACTCTTCAAGAAAGCTCGGATACTGTACGAAAACCTTGAACATGAATCGATCTTGCTGAGCTTCGGGAAGCGGGTAAGTGCCCTCTTGTTCAATTGGATTCTGGGTGGCCAGCACAAAGAAGGGATCGACCAACGCATGTCGGACTCGTCCTACGCTGACCTGTCTTTCTTGCATTGCTTCAAGGAGAGCCGATTGCGTTTTTGGCGGAGTCCGATTGATTTCATCAGCGAGCACGACGTTTGCAAAAAGCGGTCCTTGGAGAAACTGAAGTTCGCGGATTCCACTAGCGCGATTTTCCTGAAGTACTTCGGTGCCCGTGATGTCTGCTGGCATGAGGTCGGGAGTGAATTGAATTCGACTAAAAGACAAGTCGAGACTTTTCGCCAACGTGCTGATCATGAGCGTTTTTGCCAGTCCGGGAACGCCCTCAAGCAAACAGTGACCTCGACTAAAAAGACAGATGAGAAGTTCTTCAACGACTTGGCTTTGTCCCACAATGACTCGGGAGAGCTGTTCTTCAATGCGATGTCGTGCTTCAAGCAACTTGCCAATCATCGATGAATCAAGGTTCGTAGAGGACGCCATTTCGAACTCCGGAGGGTCAAGAAACAGAAAAGTCAAAAGTTTTCATACTTGGCAACAAAAAAATGCTCATGGATCACTCGCTGATGGCAGGAGTCATCTCTGATAGATGGGAAGCGTTCCTTTTTCGAGTTGCAGGATCGTAAGGTTCGTTGCGGTGGTGTACACAGGACCGATGTAGCCCTGCGACCAAAACGTGCCATCTCGATCCTGCTGCGACTCACCGATCAAGCGTTTTTCAATCTGATCACGGTAGCCGATCCATTTTTTATTTCCCTCACGGTACATCACCTGCGCGTAATAAAAGTGCGCATAGTGCCAGTGGCCAAAGCCATTGTTGTTGATGTTGCCGAGATGTTTTTCTGCGTAGTCAAGCATGCGTGGAACATGCGTGTCGTCATATTCGCCAGCATTGAAAAGACAGGCAATGGCTGCCGCAGAAATGGCTGGACGCCCCCCACCACCTTTCGAGCTGTACTGCACTCCACCATCGGGCATCGTGCACTTATGAATGTAGCCGATGGCTTTGTCGATAATTTCCTTCGGAACTGCAATGCCTGCGTTGCGGCAACTACGAAGCCCTTGCACCTGAGTAATGGTGGTGGAGCCTTCGTCAAAATTATTTCCGTCCTTCGCGCTCACATATCCCCAACCTCCGTCAACAGTCTGCGCTCGACCAGAAAATTCCACCGCCTTCTCCAAGACCCGTACCAGTTCATCGCGACGTCTTTCGTCCTCTTCCTCACCGAGAACCTGCGATAAAAAAAGCATCGAAAAACCATGCCCGTACGTGTAACGATCGTCTGTTTTTGGATCGCCAATGAGTCCGTTGGCTCTCGAACGACTCACGAGATAGTCAACGGCTAAACGAATCGGTTCGGCATATCGACCCTGCGTGGTTGTGGATCCTTCCATGAGCATCGAGGTGCCCGCAAGCGAAGTCATCGCAGTCGGATAACGACCTTCGTTGGCCGACCAGCTTCCCCTTCGGGATTGTTTTCGAGAGAGCCAGTCGAGCCCCTTCGTGATTACGACGAGAGTTCGATCAGACTGCGAATCGATAGCCATTGCCATCGGTGTGCCGATACAAAAAAACAATGCGATGCCCAGAAGAAAAAATGTCCCCACGCGTAGACGAGTCAGCATCACAAGCAGAAAGAGTGAACGAACAGAGTTCATCGTTGGCAGACTCGCTGGGGTGATACGGAGGACATCAGAAATCGTTATTTCCTTTGGAGACCGGCGTTCTCCAAAGCGATTCTTTATAGACGCTAAGGACAAAACAAATAGATCAGCGAAAGTCTACGGAAAATCTTCTAGAATTTCATGTGCGACATCTTTGATTGTTGAAAGAGATTTTCGTGAATTCCCAGAAAAGAGGTTTCATCATACGAGTGTTCGAGTCCGCTTGGCGATCATTTTTGATCCGGAAAAGGTTCAAAAAAGAAATCAAATCGAAGTCCCATGGTGTCCTGAAGCCATCGGCCGATATTCGAGGAGGGGTCGTTCTTTCCAGCCGCTGGAATCGATGCCTGATAGGGTGGCTGAGGAGCCATCGGCTGGCCTCGATAACGCAGAAGATAGCTTCGTCCCGCCAGTTCCAAAGCAATGGAATGATTTTCTGGATCACCTGTCATTGAGCAGTTGAAGAGCATTTGATGTTCAGCGGCGATCTTGTCCTCGAGAAACACTTCATGCCCTGTTCGTTTATCGAGGCACAAAACCGACATTCGGGGTTTTTCGCCTCCAACCGATGGAATGATTTGCCGTGCGAAAAAAAGTAACGGCACATCCGAGGGCTGCGAGAGCAACAGTCCGTGGCGCTGAATGGTTGCAGGAACCTGCCAGAGCGAACGACCCGTTGTCGCATCGATTGACCAAATCGAACCTGTGATCATTGGATTGGGTTCACCATGTCCGTGCCAAGGAAGATTTTGAATTTGTCCAGCTGCCGCCAGCATTTTTTGTTCTTCGGGCGTCTCTTGTCGGCCAACAATCACCAGAAGTCGATTCTCCCACGGCATCACATGAACCTGCTGAAGAGTCGATGGCATGCCGGGCAGTTGTATAGAAAAAATATTTTTCCCACGTACAAGATCGAGCAGCGTGAACTGGCCTGTTGGTTCGAGTACAGAGAGTTTATGAGGACCGACTGGAGTTACTCGGGATTCACCTGAAAACTCGCCAAGAGAGATTCGCTCAAGGGTGACTGGATCGAACAGTTCGATACCCGCTCGATCAGCGGGCCGTTTGTCACTGCCAGTAATGACAACCAAACGATGGCCAGACGAGCCGAGTCGCTGGTGAATTCGAGGAACATCGCACGTCCGAACAATTCGTCCGTCAACCATCGAGAGCACAACGGCGCCGCGGCCACTTTTTGGGCAGACTGTGATAAAGGTGTCATCGCCAACAAGTTCTCCATCAACCGGCAATCGATGTCGTTCCCAGATAATTCGACCGGTACGAATGTCGCGTACTTCAAGCGTGCGATGAGAGAGCATCGGTACGCCGGCAATCGTTGCCTGTCCACCCTGCACCGTGGCAACCTGAGTGGCGTCAATGTCCGGTTCTACAATACGCATTCCCAGCGGCTGATGGTTACGACGAATACGCTGGCCAACACCGTTGGCGTTGAAGACGCCGAACATTTGATTTCGCAAAACGGCACTGCCGTCATCAGGACTGCGCCACAAAACCCGGTTTTTGCCTCCCGGTCTGTCAGCTAATTCAATGGCAGATGTCTGTAGGCCAGATCTCACGACCACGATCCTTCCCACCACACTGGCTTCCGCTGCGTGAGGCATGATCATCATGCCTCCCATGCTGTTTCGGTCATCGAGTCGAAGAGGAGCCCCGATTTGCCGGCCCATGCCATCGGTGGCAATCAAGGATTGTTGTTGAAGATCAAAGCCCATCTGCAGCGATGGCATAAACGGCCCACGATCACCATCGATCGGAATTGGAATCACTCGAAATCCATGATGCTGCTGAGCGTTGTCCTGAGGGCGGCGATTTTTTTGGGTTTGCTCGACTGCGCCCAGCGGCCATGCGGATGGAAGCATCTCCGTGGGAAATACTTTCGAAAGACCCAGAAGATCCGATGCGCGAGATCGGCTGGCAGCATCGGTCGATGCGAGCATTGAGAGCAGAATGAGTTCTCGTCTCACCTCGGGATCAGCAGCGGGGTCAGACGCGAGAAAAGTATCTCCTGCATTGCCACGCTGCGTGAGGCGGGTCAACAGTTCATTGCGGGCCTGTTCAGCAAGTGGATGCGAAGCGAAGCAATCAAGAAACCACTCAAGTGATTCGGTTGTGGTTGATGCCAGTGCGGTTTCAAGCGATTCGGATGCAAAGCCGTTAATCGTTGTGAGAAGAGGCGATTCCGCTGACTTGAGAAGATCGGCAAATCGACCCTGAAGCCAACGAGATTCTCGGCAGGAAGAGCGTCGCGTGGGCAGTTCGAAAACAAGGCTTTCTTCATCTTCTCGTGATGTCGAGCGCCCAATCAGTTCGCGAGAGGCTTCCCAGGCAGAAGAAATATTTTTTGTTTTCAAAAATCCATCGACGGTGGTTCGAAGCATATCGCGAGCGACGCGACCGTCACCGGCGAGTTGAATGGCATCTCGCCACCGTTCGCTCGACGCGGCAAAATCGCGCTGCAATGCAAACTGGAACGCGTCGGCGAGCATGTCACGAGTGACTCGTGAAGAATCGAGTTTGCCAGCGGACTCGAGCTGGAGAATTCCTTTTTGAATGTGGCCTGCGGAAAGAGAAAGTTGCCCCTGCCATGTGGTCGCCCAGAGGTCGCGAGGCTCATCACGCTGTACAGTTTCAATTCGTTTTTGAAGCAAGGACTCTTGATAAAAAGCATCCAGCGAATCGACGCCCTGAGAAAGAATTTCTCCTCGGTAAGCGATCAAATTTCCAGGCACATGATTTCCCCGTGCCGGCGAGCGGCCGACGATAGTGCCAGTTTTCAAATCGATGTCGACGATTTCAGGCGTATCGAGCGGAACGAAAAGATGAGAGCCCGTGATGAATCCACGTCCGCTGGGCATCCCAGCGTCACCCCACGAAATCGGCTCTTTCCAGATGCTCTTGCCTTCCGCAAGCGAGACCGCTTCAACACTTCGACGACCAACAAGCACCACCATGTTTTCAACAATGCCTGCAACGTAGAGATTTTCCTTTCGAGGAAGTTTCCAAGAAAGTGTGCCCCTGCGAAGCGAGACGCAGTGAAGCTCATTCGATTCCGAAGGTGTGAGAACAGAATATCCGGACGCAAGAGTCGGCACCGAATCAATCCAACGATGCTCGGCTCCTGGAGGAACGACCTGACCGTTAAAAACCACAACGTTCTGCGGCCTTCGCCCACCTATGCCAATACCCTGAGTGATTCGTTCTTCTGTGGTACTGATCGGATAGTGGTATGCCCAAAGCAGGGTGCGTGTTGCCACGTCAACGCCCACAACGGCGCCGGCGGCAGTCGGACACACGAGCACTCCTTCAGCCATGGAAGGAGAAAGCCCGGCCGTGCGACGACCGCGGCTGTTGGGATTATCGATCGAACGACTTTCATCGACTTCTGCAAGCGGTTGAGACCAGAGAGGTTTTCCCGTGGCCGCCTCTAAGACATCGAGCCGAATCTGTCCTCGTTCCTCAACTAATACAGATATCTGATCGCCCAGCGGTAACGGTGTACCACAATGCCACAAGGCCATCGGCGCAGCGACACCCAAGGGGCCAGCAGGCGGGTCTTCTCGTTCGGGCGGTGTCTTTCGTTCAGCGAGTTCACTTCCGCTGCTCGGTCGGCGCCATCGAAGTTTTCCTCCGTTGGCAATGTCGTATGCAGAAAGTCTGTTTCCCGACTGCCATGATTCCCCATTTTGTGCAACGCGAATCGGCATTCCGTTGTTCTGCATGGCAATTGCGCGAGGGGAGCTTTCAACGGCAAATACAAGACGTCCATCGCTGGCCAAGGTTCCGCTGGTGGCATCATCGAAAACTGCTTCGATGGCTCGCTGTCGCTGGGCATCTGCCATGACATCCATCGCTCCCATGACGTTATCGGTATCAGTTTCGGAAACCGCCGAGGGGCTTTGTCGCGGCGATGGCACCCACCAAATACGTTTACCAGTTTCAAAATCAACTGCTAAAAGACCCATCGGTGTGTGCATGAGCACCGTACCGGCAACTGCCAGCGGATGGCTTGCGGGCAACAAGGGAATGTCCTGCCGATCGGCGGCGTGCTCCCGCGATTTTTCAAGTAACCGAGCTTCTTCGGGATGACGCGTGGTTGGAACTCGCCATCGACTCACTAAGAGTGGCCGGCCTCCGGCAGACATTGCGTTTCGCGCAGGGTTGCCACGATGAACCAGCCATTCCCCAGGTTGATTGTTGGCAGAGGGACTTTTTGGACCGGCGATGTTCGCTAACCATGCCATGGCGCCGTCTGGTGGATATGAGACTGAAACATCCCGTCCCCCGATCCTCGCCGTGAGGCGACTTCCTTTTCGGGTCGCATCCAAAAGAGAGATTGCAAGTGTGTCATCCCCTGCTCGATGTGCGGCAAGTGACCTCATAATGGAAAGCGTAGGCTCAAATTCTAACGACTCTTCGCCGACTGCGGCGAGTCTGTCGAGCCATGCAAGAGCGGCGAGTGGTTGTCCCGACTCTAGGTTTTCGATGGCTGCAAAAAGCGTGGCCCGGTATCCGGCAGGCGTATGAAACCAGCGTCTGGCGACTGCAATGATCTGGTCGCTGTTGGCAGACGCGATAGCTTCTGAAAGCATTCGTTGGGCACGGGCGCGAAATTGCAATTGATACGACTCGCGTCCGGCTGCCGGCATTGCGCCGATCAAGCGGGTCGTTTCGGTCTTCATGCTCAGCCAGGTGTCACGAGTGGCGTCGGGCTTGAAAAAAGAATCATTGTCAGCAGACAAAATGTCATCGAAGAGTGTTGATGCATCACTCCATCGCTGTTCTTCCACGAGTCTCTCGGCGCGGTCGAGTCGGCGTTCGGCCATGCGATCGTTTGGGAGAAAGATTCCTTCCTCAACAGGCTCTTCAGATTCTTCGGCATTTGCGGCATCGGCTATTTGTTGATCAGGAGTATTTCGAATTTTCTGCGCTGGAACTTCACGAAGCCCGACAGAAAAAAATGAAAATAGAAAAACAACAGGTACAATTCGCTGAATGAAACGCTGCGACGGTGAGACTGCCTTCGCAGTGAAACCAGTGAAACAATTGTGTCTGAGTCGATCCATACGCGTCTCCATAAAAACAACTGTCGCAACTCTGTGTACGATCCAAAAAAATGTCTTACAGCGTCGAACGAAATGAAAGTTGGGATCATCTGGAGACGCCAACACATCACAACCGCTGGCCCTTTCAGGCGAGCATCAGTACCTCGCCATTCTCAAAAACTGGCCATCCCAGATGACTGTTGATCTCAAAGCATCTTAGAACTGCCGCCGTAAGACTGGCAAGAAATGACATAATTCGCCTAAAAAACAGATGTTTTTAGGGAGAGAAGTCAAAATCCCCTAAGAAAATGGAGTTTTCGGGTTGCAATTTGAACTTGAAACCATCTAATCAGCCTCGCTTCCGGCGAAGTGAGCCGGGCTCCAGTCCGCGGTGGGGTTATCGCCGCCAGAGCTTTTTGAATGGGAGACCTAGAACGTGTCAGCGAAGAAAACCGGCAGCAAGCCGATGACGAAGACCGAAATTCTGAGAAGCATCTCGGAAATTACCGGTCTGCAGAAGAAGGACGTAGTCGCAGTGATGGAGGCCCTTACGGATGAAATCAAGAAGGCCTTGAAGTCAAGCGGCATTGGTGTGTTTTCGATTCCCGGCCTCGTCAAGGTCGAGCGTCGCAAAGTTCCGGCGCGTCCGGCGCAAAAGGGTGTCAAAAATCCTTTTACAGGTGAACTTCAGGATCGTCCAGCGAAGCCTGCGAGCGTGAAGGTTCGCGTGCGCGCGCTCAAAAACCTCAAGGCCATGGTCACGCCGTAAGGCGAATAAACTGTGGACAATGTCCGCAGAAAAAACGTCACGCAGACGAACAGGAGAGGCGGTGTCCAAATGGATGCCGCCTCTTTTTTCATTGAACGTCATCGTTGCAAACTTCAAACGCAAAGAAGTTCGCTGAGAAAACTTGAAGATTGAGAACAGACTCGCACGCGTCACCTCTCGGGAGAGTAGATGTCGAACTGAGATACTGGCAGAATGCTGTTGATCTCAAATGGAACAGGCGTGAAAACACTCGGCGTCGAGGCATTCCTTCCAGTCATTCAAAACACTCACCATATGGTTGCTTCATGCGCCTCTTTTATCCCTTTTTCGTTGTCGCCCTGATCTTTTACTTGGATCATGTTGCCTCCACCGTAGTTGCAGCTGATCCTGTCAAAGAAGGCCAGTGGATTTCCCTTCTGAACGGAAAGGATCTTACTGGCTGGAAGCCGAAGATTCGGTATCACGAACTGGGAGACAATTTTGCGAATACCTTTCGCGTCGAAGACGGTCTCCTCAAGATTCGCTACGACGGATACAAACAATACGATGAAACGTTCGGCCACCTCTTCTACGACAAAGAGTTCTCGCACTACATTCTTCGAGTCGAATATCGGTTTGTCGGCGAGCAATGTCCGGGCGGCCCTCAATGGGCAATTCGCAACAGTGGCATGATGCTGCATGGCGAGGCTCCTGAAACAATGGCGAAGGATCAGTCCTTCCCGGTGTCGATAGAAGTTCAGATTCTTGGTGGGGATGGAAAAAGCGATCGCAGTACGATGAATCTGTGTACGCCAGGAACAAACGTTGTGATGAATGGAAAACTGTTTGTGCCGCACTGTACGAATTCAACGTCGAAGACTTATCACGGCGAGCAGTGGGTCGAAACCGAAACCGAAGTGCGAGGAAATACGGTTATGCGACACAAGATCGCGGGAAAAGTAGTTCTAGAATACAACGATCCTCAGTTGGATGATCGAGAACAACACTCTCGCGAACTGG
>Ga0209086_10000790_pt1 | contig 26310 bp, 27 predicted proteins | sample M_130207_XF_Meta_FD_187312 | JGI IMG/M metagenome (GOLD analysis project Ga0209086, IMG submission 187312) | Freshwater microbial communities from Lake Montjoie, Canada to study carbon cycling - M_130207_XF_MetaG (SPAdes) (version 2) | ecosystem: Environmental > Aquatic > Freshwater > Lake... | reverse complement strand
CGCCGCCTGGGACCCAAGGTCGATGATGGTAGTCGTGGACAGTCCCACCACCACTAGTAATGGGATGACGATGGTGAGCAGGGTTTGTTCTCCGTTGCGCAGCAGCAGAGTGGTTTCGTAGCGGGCTTGTGAGGAGATGCGGCGAATCCGTGATGCAGGTTCAGCGGCAGGGGAGAAGTCAAGGTCAGCGCTCATTGCAGATCACGCCCCGTTAGCTCAAAGAACACATCTTCCAGACTGTGCTGATTGGTCTGTAGGCCACTGATGATGACGTCATGGCTACTGCACCATTCGACGACGAGTCGGTGCAGCTCATCGGTGATAGCGCCGGCGATAAAGATGGAATTAAGTCGCTGGGAGACCTGAAAAGACGGACCTAGCACGGTTTGCAGAGCGGCGGTGTCAACGGTGGAAGGGGTGGAGATCTCGAGCTGGCCTTGGTTGCCCGACAACAATTCCTGCAATGGGCCTTGGGCTACCAGGACGCCTTGGTCAGCAATGAGTACGTGATCGGCGACGGCTTGGGCTTCCTCCATGTAATGCGTGCTAAGCAGCACCGTCACCCCAGCAGCCTTAAGTTCGACCAGCAACTCCCACGTATTGATCCGTGCTTGCGGGTCTAGTCCCGCCGTCGGCTCATCCAGGATGATTAGTTCCGGGCGACCGACAATGGCGGTGGCAAGGGCCACCATTTGCTTTTGGCCACCAGACATTCGTCGATACGACGTGCGGCCAATGGCATGTAATCCCAGTCGATCGCACACAGCATTGACGTCGAGTGGGTTGGCGTACAGCGACGCAATATGTGCGACAAACTCAACAGCACGGGCAGAGGTGGGGATCCCACCGGACTGCAACATCACGCCAATTCGCGCGCGCTGCTCGGCAGCAAGATGAAGGGGGTCATGGCCAAAGACTTCAACAGTTCCCGATGTTGGTCGGCGCAGTCCCTCGCACACTTCAATCGTGGTGGTCTTACCCGCTCCATTGGGCCCAAGAAATGCCGTAACGGTTCCCGGCTCTAACTCAAAACTGATTCCGCCAACTGCCCGTACCTCGGGGTAGTCCACGACGAGGTCGGCCACGCGCAGAAGGGGCGGACTCGTAGGCACAAAAGCAGTCTAGAGCCCCGCCCGAGGACACCTGCTATCATTTACGTCAGGATAGTGTGACTTAATTCGTAGGCGGAGGTCATGGACATGGAATCAGGTGCAGAACGCATTGTGCGCAGCCTGGTGGATGTTGGTCCAGCCACGGCTGCCGTGCTTGCTGACCGGCTGGGTGTGACGCCAGGTGCCGTTCGCCGGCACCTCGATCCCATGCTCGACAAAGGCCTTCTCACGGCTGGAGATCAAGCTCCCTACGGTCCGCGTACTGAACGCGGTCGCGGACGACCGGCACGGGTCTATGCCGTCACCGATGCTGGGCGTGAATGGCTCCCCAAGGGATACGAAGCGTTGTCCGTTGAACTGTTGCGGTTCTTGCGTGATGAGGTCGGACCCGATGCTGTTGTGTCTTTTGCCACGGCACGGCTAGGCGATCAGCGTGAACGCTACGCCGCAGTATTAGACGAAGTCACACCTCAAGAACGTCCCTACGCTCTTGCACAGTTGCTCACTCAAGAAGGCTTTGCAGCAACTGTTAATGCCGCAGGTTCGCCGATTGAAGGAACCCAGATTTGTCAGCACCACTGTCCCGTGGGGCATGCAGCTGCGGAGTTCCCGCAGTTGTGTGACGCCGAGGGCGCAATGTTTTCTCAACTCCTCGGTACGCACGTTCAACGCTTGGCAACGATCGGGCACGGCGATCCCGTGTGCACCACTCACCTCCCAGCAATTCCGGTCCCAACAAGGAGCGCCTCATGACAACTACCGCACACCCGGAACTTGACGGTCTAGGCACGTACGAATATGGCTGGTCCGACAAAGACACTGCTGGCGCGAACGCACGACGAGGCATCAACGAAGAAGTGGTTCGGGATATCTCGGCGAAGAAGAGCGAGCCCGAATGGATGCTGGAGATGCGACTCAAGGGTTTGCGCCTGTTCGGCAAGAAGCCCATGCCGACCTGGGGATCAGACCTGTCAGGTATCGACTTTGACAACATCAAATACTTCGTACGATCAACTGAAAAGCAGGCCCAGAGCTGGGATGACCTGCCCGAAGACATTAAGAACACCTACGACCGCTTGGGTATCCCCGAGGCGGAAAAGCAGCGTCTGGTTTCTGGAGTAGCGGCGCAGTACGAGTCTGAAGTGGTGTACCACCAAATTCGCGAAGACCTGGAAGCCCAAGGTGTGCTGTTCCTCGACACCGATACAGCCTTGCGTGAGCATGAGGCATTGTTTAGGGAATATTTCGGCACGGTCATTCCCGTGGGGGACAACAAGTTCGCCGCACTCAATACTTCGGTGTGGTCGGGCGGATCTTTCATCTATGTGCCCAAGGGCGTACACGTTGATATCCCGTTGCAGGCGTACTTCCGCATTAACACCGAAAACATGGGTCAGTTTGAGCGGACGCTGATCATCGCCGATGAGGATTCCTACATTCACTACGTCGAGGGCTGCACAGCCCCGGTTTACTCCAGCGACTCCCTGCACTCAGCGGTGGTGGAAATCATCGTGAAGAAGAACGCTCGCGTGCGTTACACCACGATTCAAAACTGGTCGAACAATGTGTACAACCTGGTGACCAAGCGTGCTGTTGCCCATGAGGGCGCCACGATGGAGTGGATTGACGGAAACATTGGTTCCAAGGTCACGATGAAGTACCCAGCGGTATGGATGATGGGTCCACACGCCAAGGGTGAAGTGTTATCGGTCGCGTTTGCGGGTGAAGGCCAGCATCAGGACGCAGGATCAAAGATGGTGCATGCAGCACCACACACCTCCAGCTCAATTGTGTCCAAGTCCGTGGCCCGAGGTGGTGGCCGTACCTCCTACCGAGGTTTGGTGCAGGTTCTTGAGGGTGCCTACGGGTCTAAGTCAACGGTGCGGTGTGATGCCTTGCTTGTGGACGACATTTCGCGATCCGACACCTACCCCTATGTGGACGTTCGTGAAGACGATGCGTCGATGGGCCACGAAGCCACGGTTTCGAAGGTGGGCGAAGACCAGCTCTTCTACCTGATGAGCCGAGGTTTGGCCGAGGACGAGGCCATGGCGGTGATCGTGCGTGGTTTTGTTGAGCCGATTGCGCGTGAATTGCCCATGGAATATGCCTTAGAGCTCAATCGCCTCATTGAACTGCAAATGGAAGGGGCCGTCGGGTGACCCAAACCACCCACGATCACGTTGCTTCTCTGGTCGGATCCTTTGACCCAGCTGATTTCGTCGTTCCCACTGGCCGTGAAGAGCAGTGGCGTTTTACGCCACTTCGACGCACCGGCGGTTTAGTCGATGGGACGGCCGTTACGGGAGCAGGAATTTCTTTAACCGTTGAAGCGCCCGAGGGCGTAACCACTCAACAGGTTGATGGATCAGATGCTCAGGCTTTCTTGCTCGGAGCTCCGACGGATCGAGCAGCAGCCCTGGCCATCAATCGCGCCGAATCCACCACTGTCGTCACTATTGCGGCTGATGCTCAACTCGATGAGCCAGTGTGGATTAAGTGTGTAGGCAGCGATGCCACCACGGCAGCATTTGCACACGTGGTTATTGATGTGAAGCCCTTCGCGAAGGCAACAATTGTTATCGATCGCACGGGTTCGACGCATATCTCCGACGTCATTGACGTCAAGGCCGGCGATGGCTCTCACGTCACGGTTGTTTCGCTGCAGGATTGGGCTGTTGACACAGTCCACCTTGGGCATCAGCGTCACTTGGTCGGGCGAGATGCCAATGTAAAGTCGGTGATCATTACCCTCGGTGGTTCATTGGTTCGCCTTGTTCCGACCGTGGCTTATGACGCCCCTGGCGGATCGGCCGAAATGTTTGGCTTGTTCTTCGCCGGCAATGGTCAGCACCTTGAGCACCGCCTCTTTGTCGATCATGCCGTCCCTAATTGCACGTCTCGGGTGACGTACAAGGGTGCTTTGCAAGGAACGCAAGCGGAGCCATCGCACTCGGTGTGGATTGGAGATGTGTTGATTCGGGCCGCCGCAGTGGGTACTGACACGTACGAGATCAATCGCAATCTCGTGTTGACCGATTTTGCGCGTGCGGATTCGGTGCCTAACCTAGAGATCGAGACTGGGGAAGTCGCTGGAGCAGGTCACGCCAGTGCGACCGGTCGCTTTGATGACGAGCAGCTGTTCTATCTGCAAACGCGCGGCATTACCGCTGAGGAAGCACGCCGACTTGTCGTGCGCGGCTTCTTTCACGAGATCTTGCAGCACATTGGCATCGAACAACTGCAAGCGCGCCTGGTGGCTCGCGTTGAGGCAGAACTAGAAGGGCATGGCGTATGAGTCCCGTAGCCGTGTGCACGCTGGATCAACTCGACGAGGACTTCCCGTTCGTCGTGCAGGTAGATGGCGTTGAAGTGGCGATTGTTCGCACTCAAGGCGCCCTTTATGCCATCAAGAACGAATGTTCGCATGCTGACGTTGCGCTATCAGAGGGCGAAGTCGATGACTGTCATCTTGAATGCTGGATGCACGGTTCGCGATTTAACCTGCGAACAGGTGTTCCTGACTCGTTGCCGGCCACGCGAAACGTTCCGGTCTATGTCGTATCACTGGAGTCCGATGCTCCAAACTCGGTGGTCCTTGTTGACGTGACCACCGACGCTTCGCTTGTTTCACCACCCTCCGTATCCATTGGCTTGAAAGGCTGACATGACAATTTTGGAAGTTCGCGATTTGCACGTCAGTGTGGATGCCGATGGGGAATCCCGTCAGATCTTGCGGGGCGTTGACTTAACGGTCAAGGCCGGGGAAACCCACGCCATCATGGGACCCAACGGGTCTGGTAAATCCACCTTGGCCTACTCCATCGCAGGTCACCCCAAGTACACGGTTGACTCTGGCTCGATCACCCTCGATGGCGTTGATGTCTTGGCCATGAGTGTCGATGAGCGTGCGCGAGCAGGGATGTTCCTGGCGATGCAATATCCGGTCGAAATTCCCGGTGTTTCGGTGTCTAACTTCTTGCGGACCGCCGCGACGGCCATTCGAGGCGAGGCACCCAAGTTGCGCACCTGGGTCAAAGAAGTGCGTGAAACCATGGAACAGCTGGCGATGGACCCCTCATTTGCTGAACGCAATGTCAATGAAGGTTTTTCCGGTGGAGAAAAGAAGCGCCACGAAATTCTGCAGATGGAATTACTCAAGCCTAAGATCGCGCTCTTGGACGAAGTCGACTCAGGTCTTGACGTGGACGCCTTGCGTTACGTCTCCGAGGGAGTGAATCGTTTGGTGGCCAACGGCGAAACCGGACTTTTGTTAATCACGCACTACACCCGCATTCTGAAGTACATCCACCCCGACTTTGTCCATGTATTCGTAGATGGAGTTATTGCGGCCAGTGGCGGCAAGGACTTGGCTGACGAATTGGAAGCTTCCGGCTACGAGAAGTATCAGAAATCCGGCAGCTCGGCGTGACCTCTCGCACCCCCTCTTCGGTCACCGCTCTTGATGTAGCCCGCATCAAGGCTGACTTTCCACTTCTCCAGCGCACCATTCGTGACGGTAAGCGCCTGGTCTACCTGGACAGCGGCGCAACATCCCAAAAGCCTTCGTCGGTGTTGGATGCTGAGCGCAGGTTTTATGAGATGCACAATGCTGCTGTCCATCGTGGTGCCCATCAGTTGGGCGAAGAGGCGACTGACGCGTATGAAGGCGCGCGGGAAACGATTGCGCGTTTCATCGGTGCGCAATCACGCGACATTGTCTTTACCAAGAACGCAACCGAAGCGATCAATCTGGTGGCCTATTCGTTGGGCAACGCGTCATTTAGCGACACGGCGGTAGGTCAGTCCCTGAGTTTGCAGCCAGGGGATCGCATTGTTGTGACGGAGATGGAACACCACGCCAATTTGATTCCATGGCAGGAACTGTGTCGTCGAACGGGCGCCGAGTTGGCGTGGTTAGGCGTCGATGATGAAGGTCGCCTAGACCTGTCAACGTTGGACCAGATCATTAACGACCGAACAAAGGTTGTTGCGTTTACCCATCAAAGCAATGTCCTCGGCACGATCAACCCGGTGGCCGAGATCGTGAAGCGTGCGCGGGCCGTGCGGGCCTTGGTCGTTCTGGACGCTTGCCAGTCAGCTCCACATATGCCCCTCGATGTGGTGGAACTCGGCGTGGATTTTGTGACCTTTTCTGGGCACAAGATGCTGGGGCCTACCGGCATTGGCGTTTTGTGGGGGCGCACTGAAGTTTTGGCTGCGATGCCCCCCTTCCTTACCGGCGGTTCCATGATCGAGACCGTCTACATGGATCACGCAACGTACGCGGAACCGCCACAGCGCTTCGAAGCCGGAACCCCTGTTGCGGCACAAGCTGTTGGGCTCGCGGCGGCATGTGACTACCTCACGGCCGTGGGAATGGATAAGGTCTTTGAGCACGAGCACGCGCTCACGGGTTACGCACTCGAGGGGCTAGCTAGCATTGCGGGCCTTCGCGTTATCGGACCGAACAATGCCGATCAGCGCGGCGGAGCCGTTTCCTTCTTGGTCGATGACATCCATGCGCATGATGTTGGTCAGGTTCTCGATGATCGTGGGGTAGAGGTGCGCGTTGGTCACCACTGCGCTTGGCCGCTGATGCGTCGGTTCGGCATTGCAGCAACAACGCGTGCAAGTTTTTATCTCTATAATGACTTTTCTGATGTGGATGCGCTGGTCAAATCCCTTGATGCTGCCAAATCCTTCTTTGGGGTGAAGTGATGGAACTTCAGTCGATGTATCAGGAAATAATTTTGGATCACTACCGTAATCCAGTCGGCCGCCTGATTCTTGAACCTTTTGACGTTGAGGTTCACCATGTCAACCCGACTTGCGGTGATGAGATCACTCTGAGGGTCAAGATAGATGACGGCGTGGTGACAGCCATTGGGCACCAAGGCCAAGGGTGTTCCATTAGTCAGGCCGCAACGTCGGTGATGACGGAATTGTTGGAAGGTCGCACCGTGCAGCAGGCGCTTGATGTGGAGGCCGGCTTTCTGGCCCTCATGCAAAGTAGGGGGGAAGGTCAGCCAGATGAAGATTTGTTAGAGGATGCTGTGGCGTTTTCTGGCGTCTCGAAGTACCCAGCTCGGATCAAATGTGCCCTGTTGGGGTGGATGGCGTTTAAGGATGCGGCACTGCAAGCTGCCGCCCAATCAGTAAAGGATCAGTCATGACCTATCGGGCAGAAGTCGACGATGTCACCGAAGCCATGCGCGACGTGATTGACCCAGAGTTGGGCATTAACGTCGTGGACCTGGGATTGGTCTATGGCATCACGGTGGATGAAGCCAACACCGCTATTGTGGACATGACGCTCACCTCAGCGGCTTGCCCGTTGACTGACGTGATTGAAGATCAAACCAATTCAGCTTTGGACGGCTTGACGAACGGCGTTCGAATCAACTGGGTGTGGATGCCGCCATGGGGTCCAGACAAGATCACCGACGATGGTCGCGAACAGTTGCGAGCCCTCGGCTTCAACGTCTAAATCGTTGTTCCCGCTCTATTAGTCATCGAGGAGTTCCGTGCTCAGCGCATCCGGCATTGAGTTGCGCGCGGGTGCTCGAATCCTGATTTCCGATGTGGACTTGCGCATCGCACCCGGTGACAAGGTCGGACTGGTCGGTCGCAATGGTGCTGGCAAGACCACTTTGACCAAGGTCTTGGCTGGACAGGCTTTGCCGGCGGCTGGATCGGTGACCTCAAGCGGTGAGGTGGGCTACCTTCCACAGGATCCACGAACCGGTGACCTTGACGTCACGGCTCGTGACCGCATTCTGGGCGCCCGTGGCTTGGACACCGCTATTACGGCCCTGCGCACTGCCGAAGCGGCGATGGCCAGCGATGAACCGGGTGTCCGCGACAAAGCGCTTGCTCGCTACTCACGGCTTGAGACTGAATTTTTGGCTGAGGGTGGTTACTCAGCCCAATCAGAAGCCGATGCTCTAGCGAGTGGGCTCGGACTGGTGGATCGAGTGTTGTCTCAACCACTATCGACGCTCAGTGGTGGTCAGCGTCGCCGCGTCGAACTGGCACGCATTTTGTTTTCACAGGCCACGACGCTTTTGCTTGACGAACCCACCAACCACCTTGACGCCGATTCCATTGTGTGGCTCCGCGAGTTCTTGCGGTCCTATAAGGGTGGTGTCTTAGTCATCAGTCATGATGTACCGCTGTTGGAAAACACCGTCAATCGCGTATTCCACCTTGACGCCAACCGTGCCGAGCTTGATGTGTACAACACGGGCTGGCGGGCGTACCAACTCCAACGAGAAACCGATGAACGCCGTCGTAAGCGCGAGCGAGCTAATGCGGTCAAGCAGGCCGACCAGCTCAAGGACCAGGCCGACCGCATGCGGGCCAAGGCATCCAAGGCCAAGGCCGCCCAGTCCATGGCCAAGCGAGCCGAGCGTTTGCTGGCAGGCCTGGAAGACGAGCGCCAGAGCGACAAGGTGGCCAAACTGCGGTTCCCCAAGCCTGCGGCCTGCGGTAAGACCCCGCTAATGGCTCAAGGGCTGTCCAAGTCCTATGGATCTCAAGAGATCTTTACCGACGTGGACCTGGCGATTGACCGTGGAAGCCGCGTGGTGATCTTGGGACTCAATGGTGCCGGTAAGACCACGTTGCTGAAGATTTTGTCGGGAACAGAAGCTGCTGACACTGGCGAGATTGAGCCAGGCCACGGGTTGCGGTTGGGGTACTACGCACAGGAGCATGAAACCCTCGACGCGGATAGAACAGTATTAGAAAATATGCGAACTGCAGCGCCGGATTTAGATGATGCTGGAGTGCGCAGTGTTTTGGGTTCGTTCCTGTTTAGTGGGGACGATGTGAGTAAGCCGGTAGGCGTCCTCTCCGGTGGCGAAAAGACGCGGCTGGCGTTGGCGACCTTGGTGGTTTCGGCTGCCAATGTTTTGCTGCTCGATGAACCGACCAACAACCTTGATCCGGCTAGCCGTGAAGAAGTCTTGGGGGCCTTGCGGTCCTACGAAGGCGCCGTGGTCCTGGTCACGCATGACGAGGGTGCTGTCTTGGCGTTGGATCCGGAGCGCGTACTTCTGCTCCCCGATGGAGCCGAAGACCTGTGGAACGAGGATTACGTTGACCTTGTTTCGTTGGCCTAGTGGCTCAAGGCACAGATGAGCACCACAATGGAACCTATGAGAAAAGCGGTCGTGGTAATTCCTTCGGATGAAGTGGATCAAGCCCGGCTAGATCCAGCGCTTAACGCGGCAACCGCAGTAGTGGTGAACGTTGCATCTGGGGGTGGCCCTCAGGCTGATGCGGCATTGGATTGGCTGCGCAGCCCAGGTCGCGTGAGTCTGGCCTGGCTTAGTTCAGCGGCAGATACGGATGCTTTAGCCGTTGCGTTGGCCTGCGATCTAGTAGTTGCCGAGGCGAATGCGGTGCTGGATTTTGCTCCCGCGACTGACGTTGAACTTCCGGTGCACGGTTCCTTGGCTGCTTTGGTTGATCGCGTGGGGGTGTCTCGAGCACTAGCTCTGATCGTGGGTGGGCACATTCCTGCGGACCAGGCAAACCAGTGGGGGATTGTTGATCGATTGGGCAGTCTCGAATCAGCGATTGAATGGGCGGAGCAGATTTCGCAGCATTCGCCGCAATGGTTGGCCGAGGTCAAGGCGTTGCTTGGACAGGCACGTCATAGCGGAGATCAGGCATTGGTTCGCCGCAGAGAACGCGAGTCATTGGTTCGCTTGGCATCCGATGGTGGAGGAGCCAGCGAGGGAATAAGTGAGTAGGACCAGCGGTTGCCATAACTTGGAGGATTGGTAAATGTCGATGCATGGTGGTTCGGCGTGGCGCACGCTCCACACAATGTCCAATAGTCCCAACGCAAAGCCCAATAAGTTGCCGCCGGGTACTACGCAGCGAATCCTGCGGTATGCCCAGCCGTTCCGGACGTTGATCATCGGATTCTTGATTCTGGTTTCTGTCTCCTCGGTTCTCGCAGTGGTGTCACCCCTGCTGTGGGGGCGAATCGTCGACAACGGCATTGTTAAGCAAGACAAGTCAGTGGTGATCACTCTTTCCTTGATCGTCGGTGGCATTGCCATTATCAACGCCTTAATCGGATTGTCGCTGCGCTGGTTCTCATCTCGCATTGGCGAGGGTTTGATCTACCGCCTGCGTACCGAGGTTTTCGCCCACGTGTTGCGCATGCCTGTTGCCTTCTTTACTCGCACCCAAACCGGTGCCTTGATCTCGCGCCTAAACACGGATGTGATCGGCGCACAACAAGCATTCACTAGCACCTTGTCAGGGGTGTTTTCCAACGTCATTCAGTTGGTTCTGGTCGCGATCGCCATGTTGGCCATTAGTTGGCCGATCACCTTGGCGGCTCTGGTGATGCTCCCTCTGTTCTTGTACCCCGCTCGTCGTGTGGGAAAGCAGCTTCAAGGTTTGACTCGCGAAGCCATGAACCTCAATGCCTCGATGAGTACGGTGATGACTGAACGCTTCAACGTCTCCGGTGCCCTGTTGGTCAAACTCTTTGGACGCTTGGGTGAAGAAGGCGATCAGTTCTCCCTCAAAGCGGGGCGAGTGCGTGACATTGGCGTCAAGATCGCCATGGCGAACCGGATCTTTTTCACGGCCCTGACCTTGGTGGCCGCGTTGGCTACGGCTTTGATCTATGGCGTCGGGGGAGTTTTGGTCATAGACCAGACACTGTCCTTGGGACACCTCGTCGCTCTAACGGCTTTGTTGTCGCAACTGTATGGACCGTTGACTTCGCTGGCCAATGTGCGCGTCGACGTTATGACTGCGCTGGTCAGCTTTGATCGGGTGTTCGAGGTCCTTGATCTTGAGCCCATGATCGACGAGAAGCCTGGGGCCCAAGATCTCGAAGTAGCAGGTGCCTCAGTGGAATTTGAGCATGTCTCTTTCCATTACCCATCCGCTGCAGAAGTTTCTTTGGCCTCTCTTGAGTCCATCGCGATCCCCATGGTCAGCGCACATCAAGATGTCCTGAATGACGTGTCGTTCACCATTCCAGCGGGAACCATGGCCGCGTTGGTGGGCCCGTCGGGTGCGGGCAAGACCACGATTACCTCTCTGGTGCCGCGTTTGTACGACACCACGTCGGGAGTTGTGCGGGTGGCTGGTCAAGACGTGCGCGACGTCACGCTGTCGTCGCTGCGGGACCGGATTGGTGTAGTGACCCAAGACGCCCACATGTTCCATGACTCGATCAAGGCCAACCTGCTCTACGCCAAACCCGCTGCATCCGATGGCGAACTGGAGGCCGCTTTGCACGCCGCCCAGATCTGGGACTTGATTGACTCGTTGCCTGAAGGCTGGGACACCGTGGTGGGCGATCGTGGCTACCGCTTGTCCGGTGGGGAAAAGCAACGTCTAGCCATTGCCAGGCTCTTGTTGAAGGCTCCGGATGTTGTGGTGCTTGATGAGGCCACCGCTCACCTGGACTCGGAATCTGAGCTTGCGGTTCAACAAGCGCTGGCTATTGCGCTGAAGGGCCGTACGTCGTTGGTTATCGCACACCGCCTGTCCACGGTGCGCGATGCCGACATGATCTTGGTGGTCGAGGATGGTCGCGTGGTCCAAACGGGCACCCACGATGAATTGATTGCAACAGGTGGCTTGTATAGCGAGTTGTACCGCACACAGTTCGCCAGCCAGCCGACGCGCGCCTAAGCGTTTACATACTTGGGCGAGCTCCGCCGTCAAGGTCAATGGACGTACCGGTCAGGTAGGACGCCCGATCCGACAGGATGAATGCAGCAAACGCACCGAATTCACCCGGTTGCCCATAACGCCCCAGGGGGATCCCGGCTTCGGCTCGCTGGCGAGAGCCATCCGGGTCCCCACCTTGCGCATCAAGGAACCGCACGCGCTCGGTATCAAATCGACCAGGCAAGAGTGCATTGAATCGGATGCCTCGCGGCCCGTATTCCGCGGACATTTGTTTGACTAACATCGCCAAGCCCGGTCGCAAACCGTTGGACGTCGCAATTCCCGCAACAGGGGTATGTACCGTCGACGAAAGAACCAGTGCGATGGATCCGCCTTCAGTCATGGCGTCTGCGGTGGCCCGCGCCACCCGTCGCATGCCCAGAAAAACCGTGGAGAACGCATCGAGCCACTGGTCGTCCGAGATGGTGGAATCAGGTCCACCGGCCGGTCCGCCCACGCTAATGAGTGCGCCATCAAGGCGCCCGAACTGCTGAAGAGCCTCAACGGTCAGCTGGGTGGCCACTTCGGGGGTGCCAATGGACCCTGCAACGGTGATGAGATTGCTCTTCGTGACCCCGGCAGCAACGAGCATCTGCACTGTTGCCGTCAGGCTCTCTTGAGAGCGTGAGTTCAGCACCAGTTGAGCGCCGTTCAGAGCCAATTCCAATGCAGTGGCTTGACCTAGGCCACTGGTCGCGCCGGTGACGATGAAGGCTTTATCGCGCAAGTGCAATTCCATGCCGACAGCCTAGGGCGTTGATTGATCTTCGGCGGGTTCGGCATCTGTTCGTCGCAGGACGATCCACCAGCCAACCCAGATCAACAGGGCAAAGACGATCCACTGGACGACGTAGCCCAAGTGCGGACCGGCACTAACATCAGGATTGGGAAGGCGCGTGGGAGTGGATGCCGGAGCGGGGTCCTCGGTGGTGACTTGCAGCCAGGCTTGATACGTCGCTTTGGATGTTGACCTATTGATCACCGACGGATTGATCGTTTGGATTTGTCGATCGGGTAGACCTTGGGTTTCTGTGGTGCGTTCCAGGCCACGCAGATGTCCGGTCACGCTGACGCGACCGGCCGGTGGATCGGGGGTGAGCGATGGGGTGCGAGCGTCAGCGCCAGCCCTGATCCAGCCGCGTACAGCCCAGATGCGCCCAGTGGATGTGTCCAGTGGCGTGAGTACCCAGTAGCCGGTGGACTCGTTAAGCGAACGCTTGCGCACCAGTAATTCGTCGGCTGCGTCATAGGTGCCTTGGACCGTGACGGTTCGCCACGTTGTGCGCGGAGCAAGAGGTTGACCTGGCTGCAAGGTGCGACTCAGCGAAGTGGCTGGCTGGTCGTAGTTGGAGGTGATGAGCCGGTTTGCATCGTTGCGTCCGTGTAGCCGGTTCAATTGCCATCGTGCCAAAAAGATGCATGCCGTAGATGCTAGGAGGGCAAATGCCGTCACCACGATCCATCGCGCCGGCTGTGCTTTCACAGGCTCAGCCTAGGGTGAGTTAGTCGGGTCCGAACGTGGTGGCAAGGATTGCATCGGATCCAGCAGGGTTGTGGTGGGAACGGGGGCGGTGCGCTGGCGCGGGCCGTTGGCAATGACAACAGCCACGTAGGGCAAGAGCAGGGCGCCGACAAATAAAATCCAACCCAAGATGGCGTTCTTTAGCACCACAAAGGAAACGACGCATCCGATAAAACAGGCCGTTCGAACAGCCATGGAAATCAGGTAGCGGCGAGTGCGGGAGTTAATGTCATCGCTGAGCGATCGTCCTGCGCCACTGATGCGATAGACCTCGTCACCAGCACTCTGTTCTGCGACCATGTGTACAAGGTACGACTAATTGCAGTGGATGGCGCGCCCACTGGCGATGTCAGGCACAATGAGTGAGAAGTCACACCGAAATGCACCTGACCCCTAGGAGAAGACATGTCCAATCGGACCTACCGCCTCACTGAAATCGTTGGCACATCCACTGAGGGCGTTGACTCGGCCATTCAAAATGGGATCGGTCGAGCAGCCCAAACGCTGCGTCACCTTGACTGGTTTGAGGTCACTGAGATCCGCGGTCAGATCGCGGACGGCAAGGCTGAGCACTTTCAGGTTTCCATGAAAGTCGGTTTTCGCCTCGAGGACGCCTGATCGGTTGTCAGCGAGCATCTGAACGGGTCGACAGATTGAATCCTGTCGACATGACCGCTGGTGCAATGACACGCTGAGCATATTCGCCCCATTCACGAGGTTGAGTGCGCGAGCTGTCGGTGCTGTCGACGATGTTGCTCAACACATCGAGTGGCGAGACGTTGAAGCGGAAGTTTGATGCCGCTCCCACGACTTTGCCATCCTTGACGACATAAACCCCGTCGCGAGTGAGACCAGTGAGCAGCATGGTTTGTCGATCAACGTCACGGATGTACCACAGACAGGTAATCAACAGGCCATTCTCAGTTCGCGAGATCAGATCAGCGAGTGTGCCCGAACCCTGTGAGTCAATGATGATGTTGTCGATGGTCGGACGGGTCTGCTCAACGGTGGTTTGGTAACTGCGCGGGCCGATGAGGTGGCGCAGGACGCCGCTGTCAATCCATTGCGTCGCCACTAGGGGTTGAGCGTTGTCGGCAACGGAGGACGTTGGACCGCTGGAATGTTCAACAACAAACGGTGCTGTGGATACCTCTGGGTGGCCAGGGTCGGATCTGATGGAGATTTTGGGTGACATGACCGGCTGCCCGAGTTTGGTTCCGCCACCAGGTTGCGCAAAGGCCGAGCTACCTTCAACTGCGTCGCGGGCCGATGCTTCCCATAACGCAGGAATGGCCAAATCGGCGACGGCTGCCGCGGTCAAGATCACGTCGTAATGTCCCGGCTCAACCTCAATGTCCAACTCGGACCATTCGCGGGCCTGACGCACGGTGTGTTCAAGGTCTGGGATGGAAAGTTCAGCAAAGGTATTCGCTGATGCCCCCGCCCACGAGGACACCAGGACACCATCGGTGCGCGTTGCACGTTGGGTGATCTCGATGCTGGCAGCGTTTTGGTGGAAGACACGTCGAGCTCCTGAACTCACACCTACCCACGTTGAGTCCGTGTTGGCTTCGGCGTAGCCGGACCACGTCAGATCCTCAGCGCGTGCTCGATTCAACGCCTGAGCCAAGGGTTGAATCAAAGGGGTGAACACCGCTGGATCCATAACAGGTGCTAGATCGGCGAACGTTGCATCCACGTGATCGCTCGCCAATGCCACACCACTGTCAACGGTGGAAACATCACCATGCTTTGCGCGGTCGATGAGGAGATTGACCATTGATTGCAGGTCTTCGGTGTCAATATTGGTGAAAGTCTGCGCCGCAGTCTTGGTGCCGTCCGTGTCTTGGACCAGGGCAATGAGGGTCAAGGACAGTGCGCGGGTCAATCCGTTCGTCGTCAGGGAGTTTTGCGCCCAACGCAGGTTGCCCCGCTGTTCAAGATCGGCAATGGCAATGAGCTCTGCCCCCTCATGGGCGCAAGCCAAGGCCTGCTCAACTAAAGACGAGGGATGCTGATTCACTGTGCCTCCTGAACGGTGTTCAAGATGTTGACGTTGCGAAACAGCGCCGCCGGTGTGCCGTGGCTGACGGGAGCCGATTGCCCAGGCTGGGCCTTGCCACAGTTCAAGGCCCCCATGAGTTGGTAGGTGGAGTCGTTACCGACTGCGCTCATCGAGCCCCAGAAATCAAGGGTACGTCCTTGGTAGGCAGCATCCTTAACTTGTCCAGCGACCTTGCCGTCCTTAATGCGGTGAAAGCGCTGACCGGTGAATTGAAAGTTATAACGCTGCATATCGATGGACCACGAGTTGTCGCCCACGATGTAGAGGCCGTCGCCCAATTCCGCAAGTAGGCCTTCGAGGTCGGGTCCACTTGGATCAGGAACCAGGTTCACGTTAGCCATGCGTTGGATGGGGTAGAGGATGCCTGACTCGGCGTAGGCACAGCCGTTCGATCGGGAAAATCCTCCTCGAGGTGCGGTGGCCCGATCAAGTTGGAACCCATCCAAGATGCCGGACTTGACCAGGTTCCACTCTTGCGCTTGCACGGCTTCGTCATCCCAACCTGTGGTGGCTAGGCCATGCGTAGCAGTGCGATCTGCGCGAATATTCATCAAGTCGGACCCGTACTTCAAACTACCGACACCATCGGTGGTAACGAACGAGGTGCCGGCGTAGTTGGATTCATAACCCAAGATGCGATCGAGCTCAGTCGCGTGACCGATGGATTCGTGGATGGTCAACCACAGGTTGGTGGCATCAATAACCACGTCGTACAGGCCGGCGTCGACGGTGGGCGCTAGAAGCTTTTCGGCAAGGAGCTCAGGTAGTTCAGCCAATTCGCGATCCCAGTCCCAGCCGCTGTTGATGAGGTATTCCCACCCTCGGGCCGCTGGTGGGGCTAGCGATTTCAAGGTGTCGAAGCCCCTATCGCTGATGGAGGTCACGCGCATGGACGGTCCGGTGCGCACGCGCTGCTGCGTGATCCGTGAACCGTTGGAGTGGGCCACGAAGGTTGTTTCTTTCACACTGGTGACTTCAGCATCAGCATGGGTCACACTCGGATGGGATAACAACGTCTCAGAACGTGTACGCAACAGGTCAATGGTGTCCGAGGCGCTCACGGTGAACGGGTCTATGTCATAGGCCGAAACCCATTCCACGCGACCATACGACGGTTCAGATGCAGGGTCTTCGGCGATGATGCTCAACGGCTTACTTAGCGCAGCAAGGGCCGTGGCTTCGTTGGCCAATCGCACGGCCGAATCAGGGGTGACTGTTTGTGAGCCGGCGAAGCCCCAGGACCCGTTCAAGAGAACACGCACTGACATCGACAGGTCGTTCATGTCGTGACTGGTTTCGAGTTCGCCATCGTGCATGGCCAGGAAGTGGGTGCGGGTCTGATGGATTCGGACCAACACCTCTTGGCATCCCGAGCCAGTGGCCAGCGCGGCATCGGCGATGGCGTCAAGCGGCAGTTGGCGAAAAGCCTCGTCAATCTCGGCCATTGGTTGCGATCCCTTTTCCCGATTGCTATGAACTCCTGCATTGAACCTGTTGCCACAATGCCCCCATGCGGAGCAGTCCGGCGGCAAGCATTCTCACGCTAGTGCGGTGCGCCACATTGGTGCGAGTCGGGAGCACCGATAGCGTTAGGACACGTGCTTGATGTGGGAGGTTTCGTGGCTAGATCAGTCTTAGTGACAGGTGGCAATAGGGGAATCGGCCTAGCCGTTGCCCGAGCATTTGCCGCCCAGGGCGACAACGTGGCCATCACCTATCGATCTGGCGAACCTCCGGCCGGTTTCCTCGCTGTGAAATGCGATGTCACCGATGCCAGTTCAGTTGACGCCGCCATTGCTGAAATTGCTGAAAAGCAAGGGGCCGTCGAAGTGTTGGTTGCTAATGCGGGCATTACGCGCGACACCCTGCTGATGCGCATGACTGATGACGACTTCACCTCGGTTCTTGACGCCAACCTGACCGGTGCCTTCCGCGTCATTCGGGCCGCGTCAAAGACCATGTTGCGCAGCCGCAAGGGAAGTATCGTGCTGATGTCTTCGGTCGTTGCCATGACCGGATCAGCGGGTCAAGCAAACTATGCAGCCTCGAAGGCCGGCATGGTGGGGCTTGCGCGTTCACTGGCCCGCGAATTGGGTTCACGATCAATCACGGTGAACGTCGTTGCTCCTGGTTTTATTGACACCGACATGACGGCAGAGCTTGGTGAGGACCGCAAAGCGCAGATTCTGGCTCAGGTACCGCTGGCCAGGTATGGAAGCACCGACGATGTTGCCAACACTGTGCTGTTTCTGACTTCAGATGCTGGGGCTTACATCACGGGAGCTGTTATTCCCGTCGATGGTGGATTGGGCATGGGTCATTAGTTCACAGATTTCGTTGGTAACGGCGTAAGTAGGAGGGAATTGACGTGGGTTTGCTAGAGAACAAGACGATCCTGGTTACCGGGGTACTCACCGACGCATCGATTGCGTTTCACGTAGCCAAGCTTGCCCAGGAGCAGGGCGCCACAGTCGTCCTTTCCTCGTTTGGGCGTGCCAGCAGGTTGACGCAGCGGACCTCTGGGCGCTTGCCATCCACGGCACCTGTGGTCGAGCTTGATGTCACGTCAGAAGAGGACTTGGCTGCGCTGCCCGATCGGTTGCGTGAGGTGGGAGTAGACAAGCTCGATGGCGTTTTGCACTCCATCGGATTTGCACCAGAAGCAGCTTTAGGCGGCAACTTCCTCAACACCGCATGGGAAGACGTGGCCACGGCTGTTCACGTTTCAGCGTTCTCCTTGAAATCTTTGACCATGGCCTGCCTGCCACTTTTTGGCGACAAGGCCAGCGTTGTTGGTTTGGACTTTGATGCCACGGTGGCCTGGCCCAAGTACGACTGGATGGGTGTCGCCAAGGCTGCGTTTGAATCCACGTCTCGCTACCTTGCCCGCGACCTGGGCCCACGAGGCGTGCGGGTCAATCTTGTGGCGGCGGGCCCTATCGCCACGATGGCGGCCAAATCAATTCCTGGTTTCACCGACTTTGAACAGGTGTGGGCCACTCGGGCACCGATCGGTTGGGACATCTCTGACCCGGTTCCGGCAGCACAGGGGTGTGTGGCACTTCTGTCTGACTGGTTCCCCGCTACGACGGGTGAAATCGTGCACGTTGATGGGGGAGTTCACGCCATCGGTGCGTAAGGGGCTGAACTGCTCGCGGCCTCAATCGCTCGCCTGGTCACCGATTTCAATTCGGACAAAGACTGCGATCGCGCTGCCTGCGATGAGGCGCTGACTGCGCCACCGCTGTGTTGATCAGCGAGAGTCAAGACCGTGTCAATGCGTAACGCAGTTTTTAGGAGTGCGGTTCTGGCGGAGTCCCAGTCGCTGGGAACGTGGACCTGAACCTGATGGACGATGCCATCATCGATGGTGTCCCTGCCCGCGGCGACATCGAGGTCACTGAGTTGATCTGCGACGTCTCTGATCGTTCTCTTCAACAGTCGGGCGATGTCGACCGGGTCGGTGCACGGGTTCACGGATACTGGTGAGTGCAAGCATTCCCAGGTACCTGATGCGGGAGAGGGAATCAATATTCGATCGCCGGGAACGATAACAACGGCCGCTCCTTGGGTGACGGCACGAGCGGTTACGTCGGCCGTGGTGCTCCATTCACCCGGATCCCCCGGTCGCGCCAAGTTGAGGAAGACTCGAGTCTGCGGAGTGCGCGCAACAAAGGCTGCGACCAAAGCCAAGGAGATCGATTCGCCCTCACCATCAAAGTTGATCACAGTGAGCGATCCACATGCATCCACCACGTCATCGGGGCTGACGATTCCCTCGGCTGCAGCGGCTAGCCAGAGCGCGAGTTGGGATGCTCGAGTGGTCTCAATCACCCGCCACACAGTAGAGGGTCTGGGAGTGGCTTGGCACCTTGTACGCGTGTGGTGCTCTAGGTTTGATGTGTCTGGTACAGGTCCGAGTCTGGAGAGCGATGATTGAAGGAGTGGACACCACAGATGACGTGGTGGTTCGCCTCAAAGACCTCACCATTTTGCGTGGTGGGTTGCGCATCCTTGACGGCATCAATTGGACGGTCTATGAGGGCCAGCAATGGATCGTCCTAGGTCAAAACGGGGCCGGCAAGACCACCTTGTTGGAGTTGCTTTCAGCGTCAATGCAGCCAACAACTGGCGTAGCTGAACTTCTTGGGCAGCGGCTGGGGTACACGGATATTTTTGAACTCAAACCTCGCATTGGCTTAACCAGCGCCGCTCTGGCTGATCGGTTGCCACCGAACGAAACAGTGCTCGACGTCGTGATGACCGCGTCATACGCGATTGTCGGCCGATGGCGTGAGCGGTATGAGTCCGCTGACCATGCCCGCGCCCATGCCCTCTTGGCGCAACTGGGCGTATCGCATCTGGGAACGCGAACCTTTGGCACCTTGTCGGAAGGTGAACGCAAGCGGGTGCAGATTGCCCGGGCCCTCATGCCGGACCCTGAACTGCTCTTGCTTGACGAACCCGCGGCCGGTGTTGATCTGGGTGGACGAGAAGACCTGGTGGGACGCCTGGGCGAAATGGTGTCGGGGGATTGGGCTCCGACCAGCATCATGGTCACCCACCACCTAGAGGAGATTCCGGCCGGCTACACCCACGCCCTGCTCTTGCGTGCCGGTCGAGTATTCGCAGCGGGCCCGTTAGCGGATGTATTGACGCCCGCGAATTTGTCGCAGACCTTTGGGGTGCCCCTGGGGGTGTACCGCTACGGAGATCGCTGGGGTGCAAGGCTGTTGCGTTAGGCCGGAAATACCAAGAAGTTCCGTATAGTCAAGTCACGCCGAATTAAGGGGTTTAGTTCATGAGTCACGCCGTTGCGCTTTCCGATGCCAAGACGCCCTCCAGGGGCCGTGCAGTCGGAGCCTTTGTGATCTTCCTGGTCGCTGCGCTACTCGTCCCTGTCGGAGTGATCGGGAGTTGGGCATCACGGACGGTAGCCGATACCGATCGCTACGTGGAAACCGTTACTGCGCTTATTGATTCACCTGAAGTGCGTGCGGAAGTCAGCACGCAACTCACGAATATCTTGTTTGACGCCCTGCCCACTGGTGAACTAGCGAAGTCTGTATTGCCCAACAATGGAGACGCGCTATCAGGAATTGTGACCCAAGCCGCGAAGGCAGCTCTACAAAATGCAGTGGCTTCGGCCCTAGCCTCGCCGCAGGCACGCAAAGCGTGGGAGACATTGAACCGTCAGATCCAGTCGAACCTGATTGCAGCCCTGCAGGGCGATAGCAACAGCGTGTTCCAAATTAAGGGCGATGCCATCGTCTTGGATACCGGTGTCCTGATTGAACGAGTACGCACTTTGCTGGTTGAGCAAGGGCTCACGGTTTTTGCCAACATTTCCGTGCCCGCGGCGGCCGATCGCGAACTTGTTCTTGTTCGTGATGAGCAGGTCAAGGTCGTCAGTACGACCTATCGCATTGTTCAACCGTTGGCTAACGGTTTGATTTGGCTGGCCCTGTTCCTCTTGGCGCTTGGCATTTGGGTGATTAATCGCCGCCGAGTAGGTATTTTGATCTCTGGTTGGATCTTCTTGCTGACGGGCGCCTTCATCTTGGCCACGTTTGGTGTCGCGAAGTCGCTGGCTCTCAGTGGTTTGTCGGTGGCGGAAAACTCGTGGCAGGCGGTTACCGCGGAAACCGTGCTTCGCTACCTGCCAGGTCTGGGTCGTACGTGTGTGGCCATTGGCATCGTCGCCATCGCCGCTGGGGTCATCGCTGGTTCGTCGTCTTTGGGTCAATGGATTCGCAAGGTGTTCGTCACCGGCTCGAGCCTGCTCGGTCGTGAGATTGGCAAGCTCGGTCCCATCGCCCAGCAAGCCGGCAACGTGGCAAGTAAAAAGAAGATCATCGCGGTCGTCATCTTGGTGTTGGCCTTTGTTGGGCTATACACCAGTGACACGGTCAGCGCAGGTCGTGTTGCCTGGGTGACCGCGCTCGGCTTGATTGCCTGGTTTATCACGTTCGCCTTGGCCGCAGCTGGTGGCGAAGTCGAAGCAGCCGGTGGTCCCGCGGTGGAAGCGGCTGCTGAGGGCGACGCGCTCCTTGGATAGTTGGCAAGACATCACCTCGCTTGATGACGAACGAGTGCGGCTTTATAACCAATTGACCGACGTGCAATTACGCAGCGTGTTGGAGCCTGCAGAAGGCATCTTCGTTGCCGAGGGCGCCAAAGTCATTGAACGAGCCATCGGCGCTGGTTTCACGCCGTTGAGCATCTTGGGAACCAGCAAGTGGTTGGGGCTCATGGATGCCCAGGGAATTGTTCCTGCTGATATTCCTCGGTACGTCGCAAGTGAAGCCGTCTTGGAGTCGTTGACCGGCTATCAGGTCCATCGCGGGGCTCTCGCACTGATGCGTCGCAAGCCCACACCGAGTGTGGAGACCTTAACCTCATCAGCGCGCCGGGTGGTGCTCTTGGAGGATCTCAAGGAACACACCAATGTGGGCGCCATCATCCGTAGCGCCGCAGCTTTCGGTGCCGATGCGGTTCTGGTGAGTAAGGCATGTGCGGACCCGCTCTATCGCCGGGCCATCAAGGTCTCCATGGGGACGGTCTTCCAGGTTCCCTGGACGGTGGTTGAAGACTGGGATCGGTGCTTGGCTCAATTGGCTGAGGTTGGCTTCTCGCTAGTGGCATTGACGCCAACTACTGATGCGCAAGACATCAGGGCGTTTGCTGCAACAGATCCTGACAAGGTCGCCATGGTGTTAGGTACGGAAGGTCCGGGGTTAAGCCGAGCATCTCTGGCTCGATGTGACGTCACCGTACGGATCCCGATGTCAGCTGGGGTGGATTCGCTCAATGTCGCTGCAGCTGCAGCTGTTGCACTGTTTGCCTTGCAGCCTTAATCCTCGCGCACTTGATCAATGACGGCTGCCAGTTGGAGTGAATCCTCGTTAGACATCAAGGTCGCGGAACCCTGGCGCATCACCTCTCCGCACTGTTCAACCATTAACTGGTAGGGATCACAACTGTCAAAAACTTCAGAAGTGTTCGAGCCGGTACTGGTGTCGGTCAGAGTGAGCTCGCAGGGTGACTTCCAGACGGTGAACGCCTCAGCACCTGTCCACGACAAGGTTGCGAGAGTGCCGGTGACACGAAATGTCTGCTCGGCAGGGGAGTTAAGGGAAACCCGCCAACTGACCGGAACACCATTGATGATGAGCTCGGCCTGCGTGGTCAAATCGACTCCGTCCTTGCCATGGGACTTCAGGGTTCGCCTGCGCATGATCTCCACATCGGTAACGAGCTGGCGAGTGCCGGCCTCGATCACCTTCATGGCTGAGTCCAGCGTGTACGGGCCCACATCAAGGGTCGCGCCGCCACCGCGCGAGGCCTGTAGCCGGTAGTTGTCCTCGGGCACTCCATCGAAGCAAAAGGTCGATTCAATGCCGGTAATCTCACCGATCGCACCTGAGGCAACAACATCGAGGGTTCGTTGGAAACGTGGATGCCACCGGTACCACAGTGCTTCAACCAGCTGTCCTTGTTTCGCGCCTCTGATCATGCGTTGTGCTGACGCGTGGCTGATTGCGAGGGGCTTTTCACACAAAACAAACTTGTCCGCGTTCAGAGCCGCCCGTACCCACTGCTCATGGACCTCGTTCGTCAAGCTGATGTACACCGCATCAACGCCTGAGTCGGCAATAACTTCGTCGTATGTGCTCACCACGCGCGTGGGTGACAATGACAGCGCACGATCGCGATCTCTGGCTCCAACTACTTGCAGTTCTGCGTTGTGAGCGGCGTGGACAGCAGGGCCCATGGCCATTCCCGCAACAAACCCAGCGCCAAGAAAACCCCAGCGAACCGGGGTCATAGTGGGGTAACGGGCGCTGATCCTGAAGCGGCGGACAGCTCGGCAGCCTCCATCACAGCAACGACATCGCGGCTTTGCTCTGGGCGCACGCTCAGGGGTAAACCGGCTACCAACTGATCGGCCAATTCTCGGTGGAAGCCGTGTTCGCGAGGCTGAACTGGTGCCAGGCGGGTTCGATCCCCATCGCTGTTGACCAAGGTCAGGTCAGCGGGTGCATCCGCCGGAGCGAAAAGCTCCTCACCCATGGTGCCAATGCCCGTGCGGCTCAGCAGACGCTCGTGACGCCAATCACCGACGATGGCGCCATCGGTTCCAAGTACGTAGTACTTCGGCTTCAAGATGGCGGCCAAATCTGAGTGAATGAACTCTGCATTGACTCCGTTTTCAAAGGACACGTTGACAACGGAGTGATCTGCGTTCGTGACATCAAGCCAACGTCGTTTGTAGTTCGTAGCGATGACCGAGGTGACTGGTGATCCATTGAGCTGCATGATCTGATCAATGAAGTGTGAACCCCAGTCAAAGATGGCTCCGCCCGAAATGGACGCGTCCGAGTGCCAGTAGTTGCAGGGGTGACCAAAGCCGCCCACAAATGTCTCTAGGTGGAACATGTCACCAATGCGACCGGCATCCACTGCTCGCTTCAGGGTGAGAAAGTCGCTGTCCCATCGTCGGTTTTGGTAGACCAAGGCCGTCTTACCTACGGTACGGGCGATATCCAAAACGGCATCACATTCGGCGCTAGTCAGAGCCATGGGCTTCTCCATGACGACGTTCTTGCCGGCTTCTAGGGCTCGCAAGGCCCACATGGCATGGGTATCTGGAGGTGTGGAGATGATCACGAGGTCGATGTCTGGTGAGTTGAGCAACTCAGTGCCATCAGTGGTGGTCATGACATCTGGGGCATCAACGAGCGCTGCATCGAGGCGAGCCTGTGACTTATCGCAAACGGCGGCAAGTTCCAGTCCGGGAACTGCCACACACGCCGACAGGTGTTCGTGGCCGATAGCCCCGTACGCGAGCAGTCCTACGCGCACCGTAGAGGCCTCAGAGATTCCACGCACGTGGCGAGCCCAGCGCTGCACAGTGCGCAGCACGTCGCGGTCGCCCCACACGGCATCGGAGGACAACGACATCAGACCAATCCCGGTCGATGCGCGCCAGGTCAAAACGGGGTGATCAGTAAAGGCCACGTTGGCCGTTGCTAACACTTCGACATCGTCGGCGATCTTGTCGACGAGGGGCCATGAGGTGTGGACTAAGAGATCGCCTTCAGCCCGTGGGTCCACAGCTGTCGCCCGTCGAACGCGGACTTCATGTGAGGCGGGGGAGCGTGCGCCAATCCGTACTCCAGTGAGTTCGGGAATTGCGCGGGAAGCCAGGTCATTCGTTGCGGCACCGGTGATCAGAACCGGGCGCTGACCGGTCTGTTCACGCAAGGACGCTACGTCGGACTCTTCGGGTACGGACGCAAAGATCGCCAAGATCGCATCTGCGCTCTTGATGTCGCGGGTCACCACCACGGATGCTGATTCCAGCCAAGGAGCGGATACCGCTGCCTGCACTGAGGGGTGGTCGGGCGTGGGACTCCAGATTCCGAGAACAGTCATTACATAAACCTAGGCGACTTGCTTGCAATGCGCCCACCCAAGGTGGGTTTTGATCACGCCTTGGGCGCAGGTGTGGGGCTGTCCTGGCGATTGAGCAGCCAACTGCGAATGCCGGCCACTACCGAGCCCACGATAAAGAAGGTCGCCACCGCATAGGTCGTGGTTTTGACGGCAGGAACGCTAGTTGCGTAATATCCGGCAGCCGTCAAGCCAACCCCCCACGCCAGGGCTCCGGTCACATTAGCGGCGAGAAACTTGTAGTAATTCATGCGAGCGATGCCAGCAATCGCCGGGACCAGGACGCGAGCCCAAGGAATGAATCGAGCGACAACAACAGCCCACCAGCCCAGGTTTGCGTAAAACCTTTCGCAGCGCCGGATCGCTCCTTGAATTCGTTGGCCTTCGCGCTTATCGAGGTAAGGGCGCCCGAAATGCCTGCCCAGGACGAATCCCACCTGGTCGCCCATGAAAGCGGCAATACCCACTCCGATAGCGAGAACGACGATGTTGATGTTGTTGCTCTGACTAGCCGCGATGACTCCCGCCGCAAAGATCAGTGAATCGCCGGTGATAAACGGGATAAAAGCCCCTATAAAAAGACCCGTTCCGGCGAAGACCAATCCCCATACGATCAGATAAAAGACAGCGGGCCCGAGGGCATCAAGCCATCCCCTGGCTTGGCCCTCAAGTGCGGCGGCAACAATCACTGAATTCACCCGTGTGACCTTAGTGCTTGAATCCCACGATGCAGTCTTGCTATTAGGGTGATCCTGATCGCATGGTTGAGGAAGTGCCTGCGGCCGGAGATTGACTTATTATGTGTTCATCAACGGAACTAGAGGGAAGGTCATGATGGAGAGCGAAGCAACGTGTCCCGTCGCAGGCAGCCAGTCAACAGGCGGTCGGGCAAATGCTGATTGGTGGCCAAACCAGCTCGACCTGAAGGTCCTCCAGCAAAACCCCGCCAGCGCCAATCCGCTCGGTGCGGATTTCGACTACTCCGCACAGTTTTTGACGCTGGACTTGGACGCTGTCCGCAAGGACATCGAAGAGGTCATGACCACCTCGCAAGACTGGTGGCCCGCTGACTACGGGCACTACGGTCCGTTCTTCATTCGCATGGCGTGGCACAGCGCAGGCACCTACCGCATTAGCGACGGACGCGGTGGCGCGGGACAGGGGACGCAGCGCTTTGCTCCCTTGAATAGCTGGCCAGACAATGCAAACCTCGATAAGGCCCGACGACTGCTGTGGCCGGTCAAGCAAAAATACGGTAACAAACTCTCCTGGGCCGACCTGATGATTTTTGCTGGACACTGTGCGTTGGAGTCCATGGGATTTTCTGCCTTTGGCTTTGCCGGCGGTCGCCCTGATGTGTGGGAGCCCGAGGACATCAACTGGGGCTATGAGGACGAATGGCTGGGGGATAATCGCTACAGCGGCGACCGCGAGCTCGC
>Ga0209086_10000789_pt1 | contig 26319 bp, 24 predicted proteins | sample M_130207_XF_Meta_FD_187312 | JGI IMG/M metagenome (GOLD analysis project Ga0209086, IMG submission 187312) | Freshwater microbial communities from Lake Montjoie, Canada to study carbon cycling - M_130207_XF_MetaG (SPAdes) (version 2) | ecosystem: Environmental > Aquatic > Freshwater > Lake... | reverse complement strand
CCAACCTTTTTTTAAAAGGTTGTGTTTTGGTCCAACCTTTTTTTAAAAGGTTGTGTTTTGGTCCAACCTTTTTTTAAAAGGTTGTGTTTTGGTCCAACCTTTAAAAAAAAGGTTGTGTTTTGGTCCAACCTTTTTTTAAAGGTTGTTTAAAAGGTTGTTTTTTGGCCCAACCTTTTTTAAAGGTTGTATATATACAATGTCCGGCTTCTTCAAAGATAATCGTTTCCGAAGTATATTAGGCGGAGGTATTCCCGGGGCTCAGCCCCGATGGGGGTTAATCGGCGGCGGCGCAGGTGTTGACGGTGGTTCTGGTATGGAAGGTGGTAGCTCCCGATCTACGGACCGGAATATTTTACGCCGAGGTATGGATAACGCTTATTCGCGTACGGCAGTGATTACACCCTTTAGGGCTTCTTACAATGCTGGCGATACGGCAGGTTCCATTAATAGTAATCCTTCCCCTTCAATGCCCGGATCTAACCAGGTAGGTAGCGCACGTATTGCAACTCAATTACATTCTTTTTTTGGCGGTACAAATAATAATGGAAGCGCCCTTTTCTCTGGCAATCCCCGTTACGTTTATGATAGTTCTGACTATATTCGTTACAAGAAATTGATTGCGGAGAATAAGACCTATAATGACTACAGTTTTGGTGGCGATCAACACAATGCATCTTATACAGCAAGAAGGAATGTACGACGCTTTTAAGTACTTTTTAGGAAAAAGTACGGCAAAAATACCCAACATTTTAAACAACCTTTTAAACAACCTTTTAAACAACCTTTTAGGAAAAGGTTGGACCAAAACACAACCTTTTAAAAAAAGGTTGGACCAAAACACAACCTTTTAAAAAAAGGTTGGACCAAAAATTTACTATTAATCAACTCAAAATTTATAATACGTACGTTTTATAAATTTTGGTCCAACCTTTTCCTAAAAGGTTGTTTAAAAGGTTGTTTTTTGGTCCAACCTTTTTTTAAAAGGTTGTATATATAATGTCCTCACCTTATAATCCCCCCACTTATGTCGCCTCTACCGTTGGTCCAGCGAGTATTCCCCTCAAACAATCTGATAACAATAATGAAACACGTGCTTCAATGGGGATGCCCTTTAAACCTAATACAATGGCCCAAGGAAATATGTTTTCCATGTTTAGGCGAGCTTATGTGAAAAAATCCGGCGGTGGTGAAGGGTTTTTTGACTCATCGCAATACATTGAATTAAAAAAAATTAATGCGACTGGTAAAAGTTCAACCAATTATCAAAATGGTCTAATGTCCTTTAGCGGAATGGATCCAAATAGTGTCCGTGATGGTAAAAAAAAATGCCGGGCCGGAGGGTGCGTAGCGCCGAAGAAGAAAGGCGCAACCATTTACTATTGATCAACTCAAAATTTATAAAACGTACGTGTTATAAATTTAGCGGTCTGTTTTTTCCACACTTTTTCTTAAAAAGTGTTTTTTGGCCCAACCTTTTTTGAAAAGGTTGAGTGTTTTTTTGGCCCAACCTTTTCAAAAAAGGTTGTTTTATAAAAGGTTGATTTTAAATAAACGTATAATATATAAATGAGTGAAATATGGGGGACAATTACTGATTCTTTTGATAACTTAAAGAAGAAAATTACTAACGCAACTACTTCTAACCCTACGCCTTCGCCTTTATCATCTAATTATTCTTCAATTCAAGGTGGAGGAAGACGCAGGCGTAGCAGGTCCAAGCGTAGCAGGTCCAAGCGTAGCAGGTCCAATCGCACTGGAGGCAAGCGTAGCAGGTCCAAGCGTAGCAGATCCAAGCGTAGCAGGTCCAAGAAAGTGCGCTTTAGCAAGAAAAACAAGGTTTATACGTATAAACGTAAGTAAAACTAAGCGTTGATCAGTAAATATAAATGAAAACCTTTAAGCTATATTTATATTTATATTTATATTTATTCATTTTCTCTCTTTAAACACTCTATAAAAGATATAAAATAACAATAAAGTCAATGATGAGTAGTACACTTTAACCATAGGATCTTTAGGCATTGGGGCAAAATCATATTTAGGGTTCTTTCTGGATTTCTTAGCTATGCCGTATTCAGAAAAATCATAAGTCGTATCGTCATAATTTTTTGACTCTTTAAATGCTTCACCCATATATTTCTTATTATATTTGTTTAGATAATCATTATGTTCTTGCGAGTCGCTCATTGTGGTAAAGGTTTCCCGACAGGTATTACCAGACACGGGATTTTTTCCAGTTGGAAACCAGCAGGCACTCATAGTACCGATATCAGTATTCGTGACGTGCTGTGTGTCTTGACCTTTTAACCCAGTTACATCAATTGTCTCCATTGTAAGAGATTGACATTCAGGATTGGGTCCACTCATAAACGCGCCAAACATTTGCATTGGATTAATTTGCCCCAAATTACTCAACGTCCCTGGAATTAATCCTCTAAATTCTGTAAAATTAACATCGCCTAGACCTTGGGAAATAAAAGGAATACTGCCGTCCGGCACATTATTCACATAGAGAGACCGAGTGACGAGTTCCCCGGAAGCAACGTCTTTACACTTTGCCCCCGTTGGTAAAAAGAATTTATTTCCTAAAGGACCTCCAGTTTTAGACGCTTCGCCTTCCCCAGAAGAGAGAAGCGATACATAGGCGATTAATCCAGCAATATCATTAGTAATGGCACTTATACTACCATCGGAACTCATCCCCATTTCTGCAGGGGTATTGATGAAATCATAATATTTATAGTCTGGGCCTAACAATTCTTGTTCTAAGCCTTGTGCATCGTTTTTAACTTTTTCAAAAAAATTAGACATATATTATAATTAGTCTAGACTATTATAAAAAACAACCTTTTAAAAACAAACTTTTTTTAAAGGTTGTTTTTAAAAAAGGTAGTTGTGGATTAGTCTAACCCAGTTGCACTCGGTATCGGATCTTTAGAATTAGGGTCTCGTCCCGTCAATTGTTGCGATGTACTTGTCAATTGTTCACCAATACCTCTGATGGCGGTTGAATTATTATCGGTTTGTGAGCTTAAAGCACTAACTTGTTCCTTTAGACCATTTAATTTATCTACTTGTTCTTTTAAATAACTTATATTAGCTGCATTTAACGTGGCTAAATATAATGGATCATTATTTAGTCCTGGATCTGTATATTTGTTTGTATCTGGAGCTGGTGGCATATTTTCTAAACCCTCCCGTGATCGCCCACTCATATAACTAAATAATCGCTTGAGCAAACCCCACAAACTTGCGATGATCAAAATTGCTAACAAAATAATTAAGACATTTATTAAAAGCATAGTTGTTCTCTCTATATACAACCTTTAAAAAATGTTGGACCAAAATACAACCTTTTAAAAAAAGGTTGGACCAAAATCACAATAAATTATGTCTACGTACGTATTATGTTTTTAGACACAAATTTACGTTCAACTCAATAAAACGTACGTATTCTTAATTTATTGTAATTTTTTGGTCCAACCTTTTTTTAAAAGGTTGTTTTTTGGTCCAACCTTTTTTTAAAAGGTTGTTTTTAAAAGGTTGTGTATATACAAGTATGAACACTAGTGCAAAAGTCAACATTTACTGGAAAGGAGCTTCAACCAACAGCGCAGTACCCAATTATTCACGTCCTCTAGACGGTTCTGAAGAATATGCCTCTGGCCCCGATTTTGGAGCCCGGCCCATCAAACATTGGCGTAAACAGCTAAATACTGTCCATAATAGTTCGCGCGGTCGTGCCGGCATCGGTATGCCCATGGATTTGCCAGGCGGTTCCGTCTATTTAGGCAATACTGAAACAAATACCGATTGTATCACTTGTGTCTCAAACCTAAACGGCAATCAAAGCACCGCACTGAAAGAAGATCTCTTTAAATACGGCAATAATGATTCGGATTTTACAGCCAATCCTCAAGATTCTTTTTATGATTGTGTGCAAGATAAACCCGTCTGTGTCGCCTGCAATCCAGAGAATAATATTATCAGACCAGCGACCACAGTCTTGAGTAAAAAATACTACACAGACACCAGGAGTTACCTACAGAGTCGCTGCATCCGGTATGATCAAAAATTATCCGTCAATCCGGTCCCTGGCGTAAAATATTTCAGTGCCGACGGCCAGCCTTTGTACCCGACGGATGCGCGCAACGGCCCCCAAGTGCGGAGCACACAGAATTGTTTCAACAAGTGTACTACGTGCACCGGCTGCCCCACTTGTACTACTTGTGATGTTACCTGTAGCACGTGTAAGAATTCGGCTGCGTGTTCTAATTGTAATACGAATAATACGTGTGCAACACAACCAAGTATAACTATTTATAAACCTAATAATCAAAAATATGGTGTCCAAGGCGCCGTCTCTTCCGGTGCTCGTATTGACCGCTTGAAATACAATACCATTACTACCAATGGGGGATCGTTTTATACTGCGTGGGGGGCCGCCGGGGCAAATGCAGGCCGCTATCAAGGTACAATGAATGGCCCCTATTTCTTGAAAAATAAATTTTATAAATGCGAACAGTCTCAATACCATATAAATGGCAATAAACGTATTTGTCCACCTCAACCGTTTAATTAAGTAAAGACGAGTAAGTAGAAAAATTACTGCATTGTGTTTATGATATATTTTATATATCATAAAAAAAAGAACCTTACCTAAATTCTTTTTTATATACTTTTATAAAAGTATCGCAAAATTTAATATATACTTTTATAAAAGTATCGCAAAATTTAATATATATTTTTATAAAAGTATCGCAAAATTTAATATATATTTTTTATCAAAGTTTTTATAATTTTTTATTTTTTTATTTTTTTTCTTATATTTTTGTATAAAACGTATCGCAAAAAGTTTTCAATATTTATGTTTATATGATAATATAGTTTCGTTAATTTTCTGCCACTCCTCATAATCACCCGCCCGCAACTTCCGTTTTTTTTCTTCAATCTTTGCGATGAACCCAGGCAGCAGCTTTTCACATTCTTCCGCGCTACATTTTGTCAGGTCAACATCACTGCATAGTCGGTAATCAAACAAACTCTTGTACCCTAAAATCACAAATTCCGCATCCTTATAACCATTTGCGTGTACTTTATTATAATATGGCAAGACTTGCGCTGACAACACATTTGGATCTAGTTTGCCAATAAGCGGAGGGTTTTCATCAACAGATGGCTCTTCGGCAGAGGGCTCTTCGCTAGAGGGCTCTTCGGTAGTAGATGGCTCTACAATAGCACTTGTGTTCAGTTCCAAATATAAACGGATCTCTTCATTTTTTTCAAAAGTCTCATCCATATAACTTCTAGGACCCCCGCCCATGTAACATAGTACGTTGTCGTATTTATGCCAATACTCCAGAGCCGTATTTTCAACATATTCGGACTTGTAAATAATATCAGCGCCAGAAATGAATTTTGGCAACAAGTATTTTACGACAAACTCATTTTCGTACAAAATATTATAGTGGGCTCGCCGTTTACTAAACAGCATGCGTTCGCGCTGACCGGATATGGCCAACGTTAGCAAGTTTTTTTTCAGACCAAACAAAATAAACAGGTCCACGAGAGCCTTATTATTTTTCAAATTTTTTTTAGGATCACTAGAAGCGAATAGGTGGTGATTGGCCGTGATATACGTAATCCACAATACATCCGCGGAAATCTCTGCGTCGTCCAGCATTTCCGTTACGATAATACTGGCGACATCATCATCACGCAAGAGAGCATTCGTCAGTTGCTGAGATTTCTCAAATAGTGCCTGTTCTGTTTTATGCGGGCTCTTTTCGCGCAATTCAGACCAGTTGATAATATTCTCGTCATCAATTTCATTTTCAATAAACTCTACACATTCTTCAAAATTGATGTAGATTGCCGCCTCTTGTTTTTTCTGAAAGAATTGCCGAAATAAGTCTGGCTTTGGTTCCTTGACATAGAGGGGATCCGTTTCCGCCCGGGGTACAAATGTGAAGGACGAATCGTTAATGTTTAGAGTTATAAGTTCAGGAGTCATTATATTCATTGGCAAAAACTTGTTAGCAAGAGCGTCTAGTGCTAATTCGCCGGTAATACTTTTCACTTCAATGATGACTTGTTCGTACTTTTCTTCAGTACCGGGTATTTTGTGAAATGTCGTCTGAAAGAAACCCTCTTCATAAATGCTAATGAAGCCTTTATTAGGGTACCATTCGCGAATAACTTTACGCATGGCATCCACATCACGCCCATTGAAGAGTTGATATTCTTGGGGTTGGGTACCATCTGCTCCTTCTTCAAATATCACGTTCATTAGCGTGTACATGTGTTTTTTATCAGCAAAATCAGCGAACAAACTATCATGAATGGAATATTTGGCGACTTCCCCTTGCATCTTGAGGGGTTCGCCTTGGTGGATTTTACTCAACCAATTGTAGTGGCCTTTGCACATACAGACCTTTACTACTTCATCGGGCTGGTGCCGACCTTTTGAGTCACGGTATTGAAATGTGACATCAAATAATTCGGTATGGAGGTAACAGTCACCGTAATCACGGGCCTCACATAACATCGCGGTATGGCACTGCTGTGTCATTGTTGCTTGTTCAGAAGACATTTTCTTCTTTTTTTATAATCGGCTTGGCTTTAATAAATTCGGCTTGGCTTGACTTGGTAAAAACTTTAAATCGGCTTGATAAACTTGTCTGGGAGTTATTATTTGCTGTCCAACCATAAACCATTTCAATTTTAAAATTTCACTGCAAAAATTTTAAAATAAATTTATAAAACCGCTTAAATATAGTGCGCGATAATATATTAGCAAAAAATGACTACAAATATATGCTTTCCGGAGCGTTTCCCCCTTACTAAACAAACTAGTCAAGACGGTATACAAGCAATTCATAACCTCACCAGTGGCAAAATAAATCTCCAGTATATTTCTATAATGCTAGAAGCCATTCAGAAACGCAAACACACGTGGTGTAGTTTTTTAGCCACGCCGTTAGACCCTGACCTTATTAAACAAATCATCGGCAAAGATGGTTTGCATTTTAAAACATTTACCAACAAATATGGTCTAGATTTACTTTGGCACGACCGGGAATCTAACCGTTTTTTGTTATGGGGACCGAAGGTGGGTGTCATTGGTGCTGTATATGCACTGAAACGCCACATTAAACGATTTACACTAAAATATGAAGAAGGTATCAAGGCAATGCTTTATTTAAACCAAACACTGCATACTGTGCGATTACGATCTGAAGATGATGATGATAATGAGGAGCAACCTAAACAGAAGAAAATAAAGTGTGATTAGCATATTTTTAGCATATTTTAATAGACAATATTATCATTGATCCATTTTTTTATCGCCGTATATTTCGGCGCCAGAATCGCATTTATACCATTCATATAATCTTCATAATATTCGGGGGTCTTTTCTACTAATAATAATGTATGATAAAGAATATTCAATTCTTGCGTGGAATAAATATCTCGGATTTTAATAAAGACTTCATCCAAGTCTTTTTTAGAATTATCTGTTTGATTTACGTCATTTACAAATAATTCAGGTTTCTCTAGTATCGTCCGATACATTTGTAAGGTATGTAATAGGGATGCTTGATCCACATTAGCATAGGTTTGGAGTAAATTATCAATACCTAATTTGCCTAACTTTATTAATAAATCAAATAAATTCCGGAAATCGTCATTTTCTTCGCGTAAATAGCCATAGAACCGATTGAACCGGATAATCGCTGTGAATAAGAAAAATACATCATCCCGTTTATCATGATTATAAGAGCGCAATAAACCTTGCGACCAATTTGTGGTTTGAATAAAAATCAAATTATTATTGATGGAGAGTTTACTACCTTTGGGGTAAAAAGCGAGGAAAGCTAGTTGGGTCATGGCTTGAAGTGGCTCCAAGATAATATCAAAACGTTCTTTCTTGTGTTCTTTTTTAAAGAGATTATATAAATTTAACAAGGCTTCCATTATACATATAAAATAAATAGGTTTATATGTATATTTTTCATTATATTTTAGGGATGCGAATTTATGGGATGCGAATTTATGGGATGCGAATTTATGGGATGCGAATTTATGGGTTGATTAGACACCGGCGCCTGCCGATTCATCAAGAATATATTATTAGGCTGGACTGATGCGTGATAATCTAATTTATATTGTTGACACCAAGTAATGCATTTTTGCACATTATTTTTTTTTATCAATTCTAATTTATCATACTTATTATTGTCAATTAAATTCAACGTTGTGCCAATATTTTCAATTTGCTGTTGACCAAAGATCGCATTATATTCTTCCACTTTATTCACGAAATAATAAGGCAATTCATAAGGAAATAAAGACTCAATAGAACCTTTATTTTCCCGCATTTTCAGCATTATTTTATACAACACATTAATGGTTTCTTGCCGCGATTTTTCGTCCAATTTAAAGTTTTTACAAATGACATATTTCTCAGAATTGGCATAACGACTGGTGTGAGGTTTTACAAGATGCACAGTTTCATACAGATTCGCCAATAAATACAGAATATCCACGGAAATTTTCGTAAACGTATCAAACATTTTTATAATAAAAGTCCCTCCGCGTTTTTGCATAGCAATTGCAAAGCTGATTTGACACAGAATAAGCGGCGCACTCACCGTTTCTTGTGAGAGATAATGGATGGAAAAATCAAACCCCCCATCACCGGTGATTAAATCAAACTCACCTTTATAATATTTTAAACAATGCAATAAATTCTGCGGATTCATTAAATCTCCGCGGTCATCGTGGCCTTTTTCAATAATTACATTTCGGTTCTCTGCCAGAAATTGTTTACTTTTCCGCCAACCAGGGACATTTTGATTCTGTTCTTCTAGCAATGTCATACCGTAATAAATATCGGTTGGATTCTTTCGTAAAAACACCAAGGCCTCTATAAACCCCCCTGGGCCCTCTGCCAAATGAAAACTCTTACATTTTACACGCGGCAAGTCAGGCAAAATATTCAGCAGATGACACATTTCAACCATTTTAAAAAAAGAGCGTGATAAAGGTTTATATTGACAGATTGCGTTCCGCGAATTGGGGACGGTAGTGTGAATAAATTCATAGGGGTTCGTGTATTTTTTATATTTATCCCACGCAAATTCGCATTCATCAATTTGCGCTTTTAATGTGTTTAAATATTTCTGTAACGTTTTATTTATGTTAACCGTTGGTGTTTTTGTGGTTGTAAGTGTATATTTTATATTTGTATAAAACTCTTTGGTAGTTATAATGGTTGGTAAGATATAGGAGCTCATACTGGCGTTAATTAATATAAGAGAGAGTATTTATATACTTTACAAAAAAGACTACATATACACAATTGCGCCCTACAATGATTCTACTAACTTGAGCATTTTCTTGGTTTTGCCTTTGACTTTGACAGGGTCTTTGGGTTTGACTTGGATGAGGACTTCTTCTTGCGCGCGTTTTGTTAATTCTTCTTCCGTCTTTTCTTCTTCTAGAGTTTTTTTGGTCAAGCCCAAGAAGACATTTGCAGTATCCACATTCCGGACTTTTTTATAAATGAAATAACGATTTAAAAACGAGATTTGTCTCTCGGCCGCGGACATAGCGGGCGCTTCTTTAAAATCCCGGGCCAGGCGCGGATTGCGTTTAATATCATTATTCATTTGTGTAAATAATTCGCCAAAGAACCCGGTGCTATTAGTGATCGGCTTTTCTCTCAAGTCATCTTTGGTGACTAACACAAAGCCGTAATTCTCTAATAACTGGGTTAAGTAATCGTAATTCACCAAGTATTCCCGGAAGACTTTATTAATAGATTCTTGATAGACATCAATCGCATAACCGACACAGCTACTATTATCTTCAAACTCTTTGCGAGTGTAACGTTTTGTAACTTCCCAGAGTTTATCTAAAGTATCTGAGTCTGTAAGTACTTCGTTTGCGCCCGTGCCCGTGCCCGTCATGCTCTCCCCTTCTTTCACACCTTTCAATAAATTAAACATCGCTTTGCCATCATAGCTGGTGCCAATAAAATACCCGCCCACTTTCGTCACTTCGGAGACATTCCGTAAAAGATTCTGCAAAGTTTCTTGATTCTCAAACATATAATGAACCGCAAACTGAATAGAGCAGATATCAAACCCGTCTTGGGCAATCCCGTATTCTTTGTAGACGCCTTTGCCCAGGGCCTTTGCGTCTTTCGGCCCTTCGCCAAACACTGCCCGAGTGATCTGTTTATCCTTCTCCGAGTATAAGGCATCACCCGAGCGGATATTCACACTGGAATTGCCGACCACAAACAAAGCATCCGGGGTGTTTTTCTTCTGCCGTTTATTTTTCAGGTAGCGTACGCACGCCCCGTCTAAGCGGTTCTGGATATTATCCCGAGAGATATCTATACCAAAAACGAACTTCAGGTTCGCTCCAATCCATTTCGGGAAATCACCGCCTTTACCCACCGCCAAATCAATCAATGTATCGCCCCGCCTCGCCACGCTGTTTAAGAGCGATTTCTTCACATAACGGTTATGAAAATCGCGCAACGGATTGGTCAACGATTTCCCCGCTTTTCGGTTGTAATAAACATCATCATCTTCATCCCCGAGGCCGGTGGGCAAGTTAGCCCCGGTACTAATCATCATCGCCGTAATCGGGTTATGAATGGTACGCCAGTTACTGTTTGCTACGTGGTAGGCATTCCCGTAATTCTTCAAGCCGGCCCGAAACATGGCGGTTTTATCGTACCGTACCCGCAAAGGTTTCCATTGCCAGCCAGCGTTTCGGTTCACATCATAACTGAATTCCACAATCATATTATCTTCAATCACTTCTTTTTCTTCCGTCATCATCACTTTCTCTTCACTTGCGCTATTTTCTAGCCAAATATTCGCCAGGCCTGCAGTCGGGTCAGCAGGCTCAGTGGGAAAGAATTGCACGGGTTTATACGCATCTTCGTCTTCTTGGTCGCCGGCGTAGGACGGAATTTTATCTTCAATAATATCTTGACAGGGGTTAGTAAAAGCGTGTCGCTGATCGTTTTCATTAAACCCTACCCGTAAAATAACTGTCTTATATTGCACGAGTTGGGCTGCCTGTGCCATATCCAACCCCGATTCAAATTTATTCCCGACAAAATCACCTCCATTCGGCAGCTTCTTGACACTAATAAGGAAATCAATTGTATTTTGCTCTACGGGCTTCCACTTAAAAGAATAATTCCATGTGGTGCTCAAGGGTTTCACCGTCTCCCCCACTTTATTTGCTCCCACGCCAAGTAAAGCCGGCGTGAAAATTAAACCATCGGTATGGTATTCAAATAAACCGTCATTCACCTTTTTCAAGATTAAATTACAACCTTGGAATATGGTCTGGGCTGCCCCGCCAGCATAAAAGGTCTTTTGCTCAATCCGAAGGGGCGACGGCAAGGGCGTAGCGGACGCGCCATTCTTCACGACGGATTCCGGCAGTAATCGTTTAATAACACTGGTTAATAAGGGTAACCGAAAAGCAGAATAATCTATAGTAGCCTTTTCTGCTTTTCCTTCTCCTTGTCCTTGCTCTACCGCCGCCGATGGAGTAAATGCCTTCCCACGGGTATTCTCACCCCTTAACGCATAAATATCAAAAGCCGTGTACAAATTAATAAATTTCTTGTCTTTATTATACAAAATATGTTCCCCATCCAGTAAGGTATTAAACAAGTCTTTATTTTTACTGACGGCCCCTGTGAATTGCACCGCCATATTCGTATTAATCAGGTAAATCTTCCCCGTCTCTGGCGCAATATACATAAGTTTACGATCTCCGTCGGCCTTATCGGTGACGGTATAATTTGACCGAATATTTGGCACATCCGACTCCGCATTTACTGGCATTATATTTGGCAACTCCAATGTATATGATGAAGGCCCAACGAAATTCTTCGGTGTCACCCGCACCTGCTGAATGGCTTTTTCCAATTCTCGGCCAGTTAATCTCTTTTCTTGGTGCTTCCCTTTCTCCTGGGGGTGCCACAGTAATTCCATATACTCATATAAAACCAGTCGCTGTTCACTATACGGCACCGGATAATTCGTTTCTTGTAAACCCGCCAAAACGTACTTTACCACTTTCTGCAAGGCTTTCAAAAGCAAAGCAGGGGTATTAAACGCCGTCCCTACCCCCACGAGACTACTCACGCATTCAATTTCTATTTCGTATTTTTCTGGCGCCGCGAGTACACCCGATTCTTGCAAGGTAAATTCGGGTACATAATTAGGTCCTTGTTTCTTGGATTCTTTCACGATACTGAGGTCAACGAGAAAGGGCAAATCTGGGTGTTGCAGGGTATAACGATTCAAATACCTAAAGATTTTCTTATTGTCATTCCATTTATCTACAGTATCACGCACGGCATTCGTCGTGTTAAGCAACTTGTTTTCGCTACTGAGGGCGAGCCGAAAATTGAAGTCATCCACATTAACCGGATACTGGGGCTGATTTTTATGTTTATAGCTGTCTTTCTTAATAAACGCGACAGCCCCGTCAGGCAGACCTGTTAACACATTGTTTTTACAATACGCCTGGACATTATGCAATCCATTTATTTCCGCCCGGATATTAGACATCCGCACATTACCGCTATTGGGTTCCATATATTCATTCTGAATGCGCAGAAGATATTTATTCGTACCCTTGGCACTAAACCCTTGCGATAAGAGATGCTGAATGACATTGCCATAATCAATGCGACCGAGGGGTTTAATACCTCGGGTCCCGAATTTGACTTCTAATTCTAACTCGGTATTCGCACTTACTTTGAATAAATCGTCTAAATAAACTTTGATAAGGTTATCCATTTTATTTATGTCCGACATATTCGTATATAATTATAAATGATAATATTTCTATTAGGTTTATCAATTTTAACTATTAAATCATAAGAGTTGTTAATTTACATAAACGTACAAACGTACAAACGTACAAACGTATGGGGGGGGCTTATAACTTAGCCAAAATATCTTCATAGAGCTCTTTTTTCAGTTTATTTTTCTCCACAATTTGATTGAGGGTGGTTTTTTGTTTAAACGTGAGCGAAATATCTAATTTTTCACAAATTTCTTGCAAGTCTTTTACGGTGTACGCGGTAGGGGCTTTTAAAGGTTTTTGCAAATTTTCTATATACCAGTGTGTGCTTTTAATTGTGTCTAATATCGTGTCTTCGTAAAGTAATGCGTGTTCTTTCTTTTCGTTACGTTGAATAATCCCTTTCACCGAGTCACCATACAGAAATTCGCAATACTGTTTTCCATATATATAGGTAATTGACACTTTATGCACGAGACACAAGACTTGCAGCCCTTTTATACTAATTTGTTCTTTATTCGCCAGTTCATCTTCCACTTCATTGATTTTTAATTTTAATTCTTTGATTTGCGGTTTCATCGTCCGGAGCTTTTCCACGGAACTGATTTTAAAAGCCTTTTCAAGTGCATAATGGCCTGTTTGGTGCATCTCGTAATCTGTAAAGCCATTGAGGAGGACATAAAAACACCAGAATAATTTGTCTTTTTGAAAGGGGGTAAAGGCAGTCTCGTATTTTTTAACCGCAGGCGCAGGCACAGGCACAGGCACAGGTGCAGTTACAAGCACAGGCACAGGCACAGGCACAGGCACAGGCACAGGCACAGGCACAGGCACAGGCACTTGACCACTTACGTGTACTTTTATACTTGGTTTCTCTGTCACTTGTACAAGTTTATATGGGCAAGTATAATGTATTTTATTATAAGTCATCATGTTTTTCTTGGAAAACATATAATTGTCTAGATCCTTGAGAATAAATGACAACATTTTTCAATAAAGCTATTAATAAATATACTATTGATAGCTTTATTATAGTTTACTATAAACAATTACAAATTATTGTTTTTTGCTACACTTTTTTTTAAAAAGTGTTTTTTTGCTACACTTTTTTTTAAAAAGTGTTTTTTTGCTACACTTTTTTTTAAAAAGTGTTTTTTTGCTACACTTTTTTTTAAAAAGTGTGTGTTAAGAAAAAAATTCTTGCTCAATTTGCTCTTGTTGATCTTCTATCTTGTGTAAATGTTTTTGTTGGACATCCACATAACTCAAGAAATCTTCCAATTGTTTCATGACATTATCGTCTTGTTCGGTTAAATTTATAAACACTCCATTATTATTTTCGTTCATGGTAATGGTGGGTATTTTACTCAACATGCGTAAAGCTTCAATCTGGTGATGTTTAGACAAAGCTTCAATTCGCTCTTTAATTTCGGTTTTACTCAACATTTATTATTATACAACGTTTAGTGTTTAAACTATTTTACAATTAGTCTTCTAGAATCAAACGAGGTTTGCGCTTTACTTGGGCCGGCTTTGCTTGGGCCGGCGTTGCTTGGGCCGGCTTTGCTTGGGCCGGCTTTGCTTGGGCCGGCGTTGCTTTAGTTGAAACAGCTTGCGTAACCGCTGAAACAGCTTGCTCAACAGCTGAAACAACTTGCTCAACGGCCGTTTTTTCTTGCACTTTTGGCCCCTGCACTTTTGCCACCTGCACTTTTGCCACCTGCACTTTTGCCACCTGCACTTTTGCCACCTGCACTTTTGCCCCCTGCACTTTTGCCCCCTGCACAGGCTTCGCTTTTGCCACCTGCACAGGCTTCGCTTTTAATTGCAACTGCTTCGGCACCAGTTCCGCAATAATTGATATATATTTATCATTTAATTCATAACGTTGCCCAATAACTTTCACCACAATATCCTCATTTTCCTTCACGTCGGAAAAATACGGGGTTGTATAATGGTGATCTCGTGCTACAAAAATAACCACTGGACTTGGCGAATCGTTCGTTTCGGCCCGAATACCCGCCTTGGTAATATTTTTCGCAATACAATGAATGATCATCCCTTCCACTGGCGAACAAATACTACATTCATAGACTACTTCAAACGTCACCGATGAACCTTGGATTAAACCACTGGAATACGTCATTATTTTGGTAGACCGATTCTTGACAAACCCTTCAACAATACATTTCCCCTCAATCTCAGCTGCAATCATTTTCTCCAAAGTTTGTTTAATATTACTCCCGATGTTCTGAATATTGACGTGGATTTTCTTGGTAATTAATGCATTACTGAATAGGGTCATATTGTCTTGTTGCGACATTGTCTTATATAATATAAATGTATTAATATTTAAATGTATTCAATTTTATAAGTTAATAACAACCTTTTAACAACCTTTTAACAACCTTTTAGAAAAAGGTTGGGCCAAAATACAACCTTGACACAATTTTAAATTTATAACACGTACGTGCTATAAATTTTGGTCCAACCTTTTTTAAAAAGGTTGAATTTTGGTCCAACCTTTTTTGAAAAGGTTGTGAAAAGGTTGTGAAAAGGTTGTGTTTTGTAAATAAAATTGATATTGTTTATTTTATACATGTTTGTTTCAAACTAATATAAAATCAAACTAATATAAAATCACACAAGTATAAAATGACTGCAAATCCATTTACCGCAATTGAAAACCCAAAAACTGAAAAATTTATCACCATTGCCCCTCAAAATATACGCAATTCAATATCAAATACACATTCTTTGCCGTTAAAATATAATCGCGCGGAAACTTTTGTCGCTATTGCAGAGCAACACACGTGGTGTGTTTGTAAATGTTACCAGCCCGAATCAATTGATGCCCGCTGTTGCGGTTTATGTTATAAATGTTGTCCATCAAAAACGTTTGAGCAACAATGCAATTTTTGTCCCAATGATTTCACAACATATTGGGATTCCGGTTATGTGCAAACGGTCAGTGGCTATGGGGGTAAAGCAGGTGCCGAAGCAGAAAAAAATGGCGTCTATTGTTGCTTTTGTTTCCCCCTAAAATTTGCTATGTTCTTTACGTGTTGTTTTGGCTCCGTGTTCAACGGCTGTATCAATTATATGCGGGACACTAATATGAATTATCTCTTCTAAGTAAACACCTTTTAGAAAAAGGTGTAGCCAAAAAACACCTTTTAGAAAAAGGTGTAGCCCAAAAAACACCTTTTAGAAAAAGGTGTAGCCAAAAAACACCTTTTAGAAAAAGGTGTAGCCCAAAAAACACCTTTTAGAAAAAGGTGTAGCCCAAAAAACACCCAAATCGCACCTGAATTTACACTGAATTTTGGTTACACCTTTTCCTAAAAGGTGTGTTTTGGTCCAACCTTTTTCTAAAAGGTTGTGTTTAGTAGGACAAATTCTCTATATCAATCAGCTGTGCTTCTTCCGGAGTGACAAACCAAGTTCGGTCACCTTTGCGCTCTAAATTATACGTCCGCAAAAACATTTCTTGAATCACGCATGCGTGGGTATGATTAATCGCTTCCAATTCATCGGGCGCGGTACTTTCTTCAACATTATGTAATTGCCGGTTTTTCTTCTTTTCCTCAATAATATCTTTATATTTCGTCTGAATGAGTGCCAAATACGCTTTATACATGTCTGCACCCAAAATTTCCTGTAACATTTCCGTGGATTTGCCATAACACCGGGCGCCTTTATTACGTTTCTTCTTAATACCGTTTAATTCAAATACTTTCAGTTTAAAAACGATATTATTTTCTTCTTTCTTAAAATTCGCCATAAAACCGACGACGCTATTTAATTTCGTATTAGCAGGGAGCAATTGATTCTTTAGGGTGGCAATCGGTTTCGCTAAATCGTGCAGATCTTCGGCTTCCGCTACTGCCCAGTGTGTTTCTTTCTGTATTAATAACTGTGGCACATTTTTGTGTAAAATATACATTCCCTTTAAGCCTTTATTACTCAATACATTCTTCAATAAAATCTGTTTCAGTTGTTCACTGAACGCATCCGCTATAAAATCGGGTTGAATTAAACCCGTTAATAATATTAATTTATCTTCATATATTAAATCCTCGCCGATATGATTCAACAATGCCTCTAACAACAGCCCACGGGGTAAGCCTAAGGTTTCCATCTCATGAATGACTTCACTACAGAACTTGTACCAATTGTCTTCTCCACGTTTAGGTTTATTTTGCACAATAGCCGAGAGATACTTCTCTCGTAATTGTTGTAATAATTGTGTAAAAGCATCGTTCTTTTTCGGTGAAGTTTCTTCTGTTGTCGGTTCTGCTTGCACCTGTGTCGGCTCCGCTTGACCTTGCACCTGTGTCGGCTCCGCTTGACCTTGCACCTGTGTCGGCTCCGCTTGACCTTGTACCTGTGTCGGCTCCGCTTGACCTTGTACCTGTGTCGGCTTAGCTTGACCTTGCACCATAGTCTTATTTAAATTTATACTTATCAGCTCATGTTTAAATTCCACCGGCATTGAGCGTTCTAATAAACCCACGCGGGGATTATTTAATTCCAATGGTTGAAACAAATATAAATCGCCTATATTGATCAAATTCCCCAAGCGTCCATATTTATCACTAATGTACTCATTTTTCTCTTCCACCAATTGATTAAGAGCCGCATTGATTTGGACCTCTGGATAGGTTTTCACCACATTAAGCATCGCCACTAGCAAAGGCTTTCGGTAAAAGAAGCGCTCTTTCATCAATTGTTTTATCTTATAAATAATTTTATCATTATTCATCATTATAAAGGCCTCTCCATAAGTATCATTATTAATATCATCCTTCGTTAGCTCTCCTGTTGTCGCTGGTTTACACGTATAACTGCATTTTTTCATATAATCACAAGTTGCCGAATAAGGTTTATCTCCCACGGCATAATCTAAAGTCCCGCCAGAGGACAACTCAATTGTAACGGTTTGCTGCATATTTTCCGCGATGAAATTGGCCTGTTGGTAATTTAATATACAATCTACCGCGATTTCTTTAATCACCCGACTGACATTACCGATTTGCACGGCCTTTAATTCCGCTAACCGGTAAACATATAAATCCACGGCTTCTTGCCGTTTGTCTTCTAAGAGTGAGCCATACAGATAAACCTCCACATTGCGTTTGACAAATGGCAAGTCTTTGTGACTACAAGTACGTACGGCACGCCCAATGATTTGCTCCACCCGGTTCATATTATACCAGGGATCCAGAATATGGACTTGACGGATAAATTTCAAGTCTAAACCTTCGGAACCGGCCAGTGAAATCAGCACCACCTTGACTTGCTCACCGTTTTTATTAGTGAGGTCAGTAGCCATATTGATATCTTTCAAATTATCCGGCGATAAACCTTTGTCCCCAGTAATCATCACGTATTTGGCTGGGCCTGCTTTATCTGGACCTGCTTTATCTGGACCTGCTTTCGGTTTTAGTGTAATCGCGTTTATTTTCTCTGTTGGCGCGGTTTTAAAAAGTGATTTCACTGTACCAGCCCGGGTAAAGCCCAGTTCTTCCAAAGCGATCGCAATCGGCAAGAGTCCTCCATCAATATACTGAGCATAAACTAATACCACCCCAGTGGACTGCATAATACGGTCGCAAATGGCTTTAATTTTTCCGCTGTATTTGCCGATCTCATTGGGTGCGAAAATACGACCCCATTTACTCGGTTTGTATTCAAAATCATAGCGACCTGGTGGCGAAATTGTCTCTGTAAAGGTCATCAGACGCTTCAAGCCCCCAGAGCCGACGATCTCCGCGGTGTCAATGTTTGGTGGGCCCGTTACGCTTAACAATCGCTCATCCGGGTAAATCATATTCAATGCTTCAACCGGCTTCTGCAGCATAGTGTAACCAAATGCTTCCAAGTTTTCAAAGGCCAAGCCCTTCGCCTTGCCTTGTTTCACCTTTTCCAAAATATAATCATAACCTTTTTGTTGATAACTCCCGACTTCTACTAAATATAAAGAGAGAAATTCAATATGTTGCACCAAAGCTTTGCCGTTTAATTGCACCACAGGCGCCGGCTGTGTTAAGAAAGTGTGCTCCGGAGCAAATTCCGCAGGCCAAATCTTATATGGAAATGTATACGGATTTTCCCCTCGGACATACGAAATATAACCAGTGGCTTTCCGAATCAACAAGTCTTCACCCACCGGCTCCCCCGTCTTACTCAATTTAAACGATCCATCCGCATTAAATACGTCTTTGATTTCAATCGTCGCTCGGCGATCATTTAGGTTCATCAAATTCACCAGCCAGATAATTTCCTTATAACTGTTATACATCGGGGTTGCCGACAGCAACAATAACCGCAAATTATCCGCATAGGTCACGAGTTTAAACAATTCTTGTGCGACCCGTTTTTTCTCCGGGTTGTCATCGGAAATCCGGATATTGTGAACTTCATCAATAATAATTAAACGATTACTAAAATGCTGTTTGAGTTTGTTGCGAATAATGGTACCCCGTTTTTTCGTGTCAGTCACTTCCTCCCCTACCACGCTTTTCTTTTGGATATAATTGGCAAATTCCGTATAACCAAGAAAGACATAATAAGTATTTATAATGCGTTTCACTTGCGCTTTAATCGTCGCTTCAGTCAAACCTTTCATATTCATCGGATTAATTTCTTTTAAAAACTTATTGCCGGTACAGGAGCGAATATTCCAGATCCCGTCAATGAGTTTAAGCTTCCGCTCATCAAACAGCTGCAGTTTAAAGTTTTCTTGGACGTTGGGTGAAGCAACAATAATGATGCGATTTGCAATATTCATTTGGATCAAATAATCCCGCATTTCTTCCGCAATACTAATGGCTGAGCAGGTTTTCCCGCTACCTAAACCGTGATATAATAATAAACTATTATAGGGGGTTTGAAACGAGAGAAAATTCCGAACAAAAAGTTGATGCGGTGCTAATTCAAAATCCGCATTACACATGATCTCGGATTCAGTGATAACATCTTTGATTTCGCCGTCATACTGAGTATCATAGAATTCTTTCCGGGCGGCGATATTCAGATTAAATTTTGGGTCGTTGAGATTAGGGTAAAGGTAGGGCAAAGAACCTGCTGCGTCCGTAAATTCACTCCGTTCTTTCAATTCCATTTTATTCTTTTGTTTATTTAGCGTTGCTGTAGTTATATCGGCTTCTAAGGGGGTTTGCACGTCGGCAGCTAAGATTGGCTGCGCTGTTAAAACTGGCTCTTGTGGTTCTTGTGTTAAAACAGGTTCTTGTGTTAAAACAGGTTCTTGTGTTAAAACAGGTTCTTGTGTTAAAACAGGCTCTTGTGTTAAAACAGGTTCTTGCTTATCCACTTTATCACACGCCCCAGTTTTTTTATTTTTTCTAGTTCCTTTTGGACAACGTTTTTTTTCTATAGTTTTTTTTGAGATAGACCCAATTGTTGACATTATTATTATATATAAATACTTTTATATATAATAATTATATAATTATATGTTTGGGAAAAAACACCAGAAAGTTATAAAATGGGTTATTATACTTGCTATATTCTTAATAATTACTTTAGCTTTAGGTGGATTAGTTAAGAAATTTGTGGAAGGGTTTGATAATCCACCGGTTTTATTAGATGCAAAAGTGAAAACTGTTACTTTTCACCAAGGTACAACCAGTTATTTACAAATATCACAACTTGCTGTTTATCCCGCAAACTCCCCCGATACTAATATTGCAACTAAAGGTACAGCAAGTGCTCTAAATTTATTTCCAAAATCTCCGACAAATGTCACAATAGAAGCGCCAATTGATGGAACCCTCGCGCCGCGAGTTATGTTAGAAGTGCCGACACCTTCGGGTTATTCTTCAGCAGATACGAACCCGGCTAATTATTGGAAGCTAGATTTAGGCGATGCATATCAATTAAGTAAACTTGTCTATTACAATAGAATAGACGGAAAAGAAAGAGCGATTGGTACGTTTATAACCCTTGAGGATGCTACTGGGCAAACAGTTTGGACATCTCCAACCATAACCACGGCTGATTTAATATACACGTGGACATTTACCCAGACCCAAGCGCCTAAAGCGCCTCCAGCACCACCTCAGCCAGGTCCGCCAGGTGCGCCAGGCGCGAAAGGTGATCCAGGCGCGAAAGGTGATCCAGGCGCGAAAGGTGATCCAGGCGCGCCAGGCGCGAAAGGTGATCCAGGTCCTATGGGCTTGCCAGGTCTTATGGGTCCGCAAGGTCTTATGGGTCCGCAAGGTCTTATGGGTCCGCAAGGTCTTATGGGTCCGCAAGGGCTTATGGGTCCGCAAGGGCTTATGGGTAAGCAAGGTCTTATGGGCAAGCAAGGGCTTATGGGTCCGCAAGGTCTTATGGGTAAGCAAGGTCTTATGGGTAAGCAAGGTCTTATGGGTAAGCAAGGTCTTATGGGGCCTGAAGGTCGTATGGGTAAGCAAGGTCTTATGGGTAAGCAAGGTCTTATGGGTAAGCAAGGGCTTATGGGTAAGCAAGGGCTACAAGGCCTCATGGGTCCGGAAGGCCGTATGGGCAAAGAAGGTCCTATGGGTAAGCAAGGACTCATTGGCCAAGAAGGCCGTATGGGTAAGCAAGGGCCACAAGGCCTTATGGGTCCACAAGGCCGTATGGGTCCGGAAGGGCGAATGGGTCCTCCTGGCCAACCTGGTCTATTGCGCTTGATTGGTCTATCAAATTGTTCGCCGGCAAAATACCCTCCGAAAAAAGAAACACAGATGCAAAACATAGTAAAACCACATAATAGTTGCTATCAAGACGATTGCGAAAATGATTACAATTATGATGACGATGACGATTGCGATTGCGATTAGTAAAAGGTTGTGAGTTATAGCAATCAATATATATTGTATGTTTTCAATACTGTATTAATTTTCGCCAACATGACCAGTTTCTCTAAATTATACGGGCGAATTAATTGTACGGCCTCTTCGTAGGTGCACCAAGCAATTTTACTAATTTCCGTATCTTGAAACGGTTTATAAGGTACTTGTGTTAAATTGATATAACCCAAGTAATATTTATGTTTATAAGATTTATAGTTTGAACCAGTAAAGATTTCTTCATAAGGTAAGATGTTTTGAATTATTTTTATGTTATGGGTAGTGTATCCCGTTTCTTCTTCAAACTCACGTAATCCACAAGCAAGATCTTTTTCTAAATTGTTATGCCGGCCTTTGGGAAACCCCCATTCGGGTTCTAACCAGTCCGTTTCGGAGTCGGCGATTAATGATGCTAAACTGTATTGAATCGTGTTTGTACCTGCGGCAACCGCACCTGCACCTGCACCTGCACCTGCACCTGCACCTGCACCTGCACCTATACCCAACTTTAAGGCTTCAAACTTATCCCGCGCATTTTTCTCTTCGCTCCGAAATTGATTACAGACACAATCACCCCAGAGACCAAACCACAATGTGTCAAAGTCTTCATTTAACAGTTTAGTCTTTTCTGCTGTCGTCATTTCCGAGATAATATTCAATAAATAAAGTTTATTATTCAAGGTATATTTTCCTCGCATAAATTCAATATAACCGATCGTATCTTTCCGTCGGATTAATAAATACTCTAGTTCTCTCTGTGCATTATACCGAAACGCAATAATCCCTACACTCGTAATTGGAAACTTACAATTATTAAAAGTATGACCACTTATACCGCAATTGTTACAATGACTAATGCTTGTACGGCTTTCATTTATATTTGTAATAGTTCGGTAAATAGTTGTATAAGGATCGGACATGTACGTTATTGGTTAAATCAACAATGTTTTTATATCTTTTATTATAATGACCTTGAATCCCGAAATTTGGGGACCACATTATTGGTTTGTCTTACATACCATTGCCATTACTTATCCGGAACGTCCAAATGATGTAGTGAAGAAGAAATATTATGATTTCATTACCAACTTGCCTTTATTTCTGCCCGTAAAAGAAATTGGCAATGGCTTTAGTAAAATGTTAGACAAATATCCCGTGACGCCCTATTTGGATTCACAAGCTTCTTTTGTTAAGTGGGTCCATTTTCTCCATAATAAGATTAATGTGGCCCTGGAAAAACCGGAACTGACTATGGATGAAGCGATGATCAAGTATTATGAACTTTACAAACCTAAAGCGGTGAAAGACCAAGAACAGCGGAAGCGGAGAGAAAAGATCGCGTTCGCGATTATTGCATCGGTGATAACGCTTTTAGGGATATATTTATACCTTAGTAAATGAAATGTAAATGAAATAAATGTAAATGTAAATGAAATAAATGTAAATGAAATAATATGTCTTTAATATAACTATGAAATTTGAACTGCTCATCTTTGGCGTGACAACTTTCTTTATTGTCAATACCTATTATGATGGAAAATATATGCAAATTATGAAATCCTGGAAAAAATACTACCAAATGATATCTATTGGTTTTGTAGGGCTGTCTGCCTACCTCTTTATCAAAAAATACCCAGGACATTCGCGGAGTTTATTTACCCACGCCAATGGCATCATTAAATATTTGCCGATTGACAAAGACGCGACGAATTTTTTATTTGATTTGACAGATAAAGGTCAAATGTTTGCCCAGCCGCCGAATAGTTATGCGGTACAACAAAATCGGGTTATGAATTCAGGAGCAAGCGTAGCGGGCCAAGCAAGCGTAGCGGGCCAAGCAAGCGTAGCGGGCCAAGCAAGCGTAGCGGGCCAAGCGGTGAAAGCCACAAAACGTTCCGTGAGCGAAACTAAAAAAAAATTTGTCGCTGCACAGCAAGGGTGGAAATGCGGCGCTTGTAAACAACAGCTGCCTGCTTGGTTTGAAGTAGATCACAAGATTCGTTTAGATAACGGTGGGTCAAATCATGTAGATAATTTAGTAGCCTTGTGTCGGGATTGTCACGGAAAGAAAACAGCGTTTGAAAATCTCTAACAACCTTTTAAAACAACCTTTTAAGAAAAGGTTGGACCAAAACACAACCTTAAAAAAAAATGTCGCTATAATATACCTAAATGCCGCCGCCTCTACAAAACACCAAAACCATATATAATAATTTTAGTGAAAAAGTCTACAGTAATCGGTCTTATATCGGTGCCGTAGAAGTCTTGGAATACATTTGTTTCATTCTGATTGTTTACTGGTATAATCCCTTTAGCATTTCTACAAACTATCCGGTCTTCACCAATAGTTTAACCCTGCTCGTTTCGCTTATTTATGTTGTTTTATTTTACTTTCTCTCGGAGAAAATTTCACTAAATAGTAACACGGCAACTACACCGACCGAAACTGGATTTTTAATAAAATTGTTAGGCACCATTGGGATCTTTCTTGGGTCGGTCATCGTGATCAAATATCTGGCTGGCTTTATTGCCGATGGGCGGCTCGGTATTCTGAGCCTGTTGCGTTATATTTTACAATTCACCATTATTATCCTGGCCATCGCGGCTGTCTATACGTTCTTAAAACCGTATTTTGATGTCGCGAAAAGTAGGGGGAAAGACACGAAAACAATTGCGGGGTTCTTTTTCAATCTGCTCATGTATCTACCCTGTTTAGTACTGTCGCTCATTGACTATCTGAAAAATCAATACCATATTACGACAAAACCCGTTTGGCTGCTCCTTTTAGCCGAATTAGTACTTATCGTCTTGTGGGTGCTCATTCCCCTTGGACTTCACGCATTCTCTACGAAAAATGGTATCCAATTGTTGAAAGAGCCACAGTATATTAATAAAGAGAACTCTTTAGGGACGTTTGCGGAATTATATGGTGCAGATGCAGATGCAGATGCAAGTAATACCGCTTCACAACCTCTTAAAGAAAAATACAACTACCATTACTCTTTGTCCTTTTGGTTTTATTTGAATCCGCAGCCGCCCAACACGAGTCCGGCTTACAATACATTTACCAATATTTTGACGTATGGTAACAAACCCGCGGTGCAATTTAATGGAGCCTTGAATACCTTACGTGTTTTAGTAGAAAGCGCGCCCCCAGGTGAAGAAAAGAAAACGGTGGAAATCTATAAAACAAAGAATGTCCTTTATCAAAAATGGAATAATATGGTTATCAATTACGACCGAGGGACGATAGATGTGTTCTTGAATGGTGACTTGGTAAGTTCTAGACCAAGTATAGCTCCGTATATGAGTTATGAAACGATTCAAGTGGGTAGCAACAATGGTTTAGCCGGAGGGATTAGCAATGTCATGTATTACAAAGACAATTTGTCACGAGATTCGGTTGAAATGATGTATATGGCGTTGCGAGGGAGAGAAGAACCATTCTTTTAACAACAACCTTTTTTTTTTCAAAAGGTTGTATATATATATATATAAATGTCTCATACCATGTCCTCTTATCTTGCGTACATTAACAACAATCAGAAAATGTCCGGCGGTTGCAATACGAAACAAGGCTTACCCACGACTATTGGGCATGGGCAATTTACAATCAATGCCATTAAAAAAACGGCCGGATACTGTTCCTGCGTTCAGGCCCGTTATCAACCCAATATGAATAAAGTCCTGCCGAGTGTGAACTTACCGCCGTCTACGAATTAATTGCTAAATTGTTACTTTGGGAACTCGGTGTTTCCCATAATTTGTTTTATTACGTTTCGCAAGTTTATAGGCCTTCTTCGTATGCTTACAGCCTTTAGACAAAATTTTAAAATCCACCGCACTCGCTTTCCCACCAGTCACCGCGCTCGCTAATCTCGCGATGCCCCAAGAATGTGCAGTTTGATTCGGTCGCGACCCTGACGAAAAATAAGCCCCCTGCCCTTTTTGAACAATCCTTTTCAGTGCATTTACAGAACACCCCGTGGCCTTTGCAAATTCTGCTGTCGGACCGATTTTATCCACATTATAAACACGCCTGGCTTGTAAAATATGTTTGGAAACCTTGTTCTTAAAAGATGGCAGGGCTTTCCGCGTGTAATATTTCTGTTGTTTATAAAGTTTCCGTGATTTTTTCAACATCTTCGCTTGTTGTTTTCTCTCTTTCTTCGGTAAACCAAAAGGAATATATCTTAATGGAACTGTTAACATAATATATACTTTTATAAAAAAGTATATATAAATAATTTTGTCATAATCTTTTATAAATTATACATAAATGACACAAACACTTGTAGATTATTCTTGTACTTTAATTTATAAAATTTCTTGTAAAGATCCAACAGTAACAGATATTTATGTAGGTCATACGACGAATTTTGTTCAAAGAAGAGATCAGCATAGACACTCTAGTGTAAATAAACGTGGTAAACTATATGACGTCATTAGACAGAATGGCGGTTGGACTAATTGGTCTATGGAAATAATTCATTATTTCAATTGTAAAACCCTCATTGAAGCCAAAACCAAAGAACAAGAATATTTTGTTGCATTAAAAGCGACCTTAAATAGTATAGAACCAATACCAAAAAAAAAAAAAAAAATAATTATAAAAAAAGAAAAA
>Ga0209086_10000788_pt1 | contig 26321 bp, 21 predicted proteins | sample M_130207_XF_Meta_FD_187312 | JGI IMG/M metagenome (GOLD analysis project Ga0209086, IMG submission 187312) | Freshwater microbial communities from Lake Montjoie, Canada to study carbon cycling - M_130207_XF_MetaG (SPAdes) (version 2) | ecosystem: Environmental > Aquatic > Freshwater > Lake... | reverse complement strand
AGCAGATGCTGCCATCCAATGTTGTCAACTTTTACTCGAACATAATAATTTGCTTATAACAACTTCTCAAGTTATTGGCATAAATAATGCAGAAGAAAAAGATGTAGAACGCATCAGAAAACACCTTATTAATACCGTTGATTCAAGGGAGAAAGACTTGCAAAAGCTGGATAATCCAATATTGTATGAGCCTGAGGAGGTTTCAATTATTCAGGGATTTACTTTATTCGATCGTTATGAATTAATACAATTCATAAAGGTTAACAAACTGTCAATTGATTTTGAGGATTTGATTTGTATACAAAAGTATTTTATTAATGAAAATAGAGAACCTACTATTACGGAGATAAAAGTATTAGATACCTATTGGAGTGATCATTGCAGACATACGACTTTTTTGACAGATTTGAAAAATATACAAATTAAAGGTTCTTTCGCATTAGAGGTTGAGAAATCATATCGTCGGTATTTAGAAATTAAAAATAAACTTGGAAGAGAAAGTAATCCCGATTCTTTAATGGAATTGGCGACTATTTTAATGAAATATTTGTTGCACGAAAAAAAGTTACCCTTATTTTATAAAACGAAAGAGAATAATGCGGCTACTATTGAAATAGATGTTGATGTTAAAGGGGAAAATGAAAAATGGTTACTTCTTTTTAAAAATGAAACACACAATCACCCAACTGAAATTGAGCCTTTCGGTGGAGCGGCAACCTGTATTGGTGGGGCTATCAGAGACCCATTGAGTGGAAGAGCTTTTGTATATCAAGCGATGAGAATAAGTGGCGCTGGTAATCCTTTGGAGAATGAAAATGATACATTATCTTCTAAATTGTCTCAAAAAAAGATTTCAAAAGATGCCGCATTAGGATATAGTTCTTATGGAAATCAAATTGGTTTGTCCACTTCTTTAGTAGCAGAAATATTTGATGATGGGTATAAAGCAAAACATTTTGAATGTGGGTTTGTAATCGCTGCTGTTAAAAAAGAATTTGTCAAAATGGAAGATCCTGTAGAAGGAGATGTCGTATTATTAATAGGCGGCGACACAGGAAGAGATGGAATTGGAGGCGCTTCTGGCTCTTCAAAGGAACACAATGATTTATCAATATCAACCATGCAATCTGAGGTTCAGAAAGGGAATGCCATTACTGAAAGAAAAATTCAAAAATTATTTAAAAGACCTGAAGTCATTAAATTAATTAAAAAATGCAATGATTTTGGTGCCGGAGGATTATGCGTTGCAATAGGTGAATTGGCTGATAGCATTGAGATAGATTTAAATCTTGTTCCCTTAAAATATAGTGGATTAAACGGAAGTGAAATAGCCTTATCTGAATCTCAGGAAAGGATGGCGGTAGTAGTTAGAAAGGAAGATGTTACAAAGTTTATTCAATTTGCTTTAGAAGAGAATCTTAAAGCTACCAAGGTTGCTAACATTACTAATGATGGTTTATTGAAAATGCATTGGAATGGGAAGTGTATGCTTAATTTAAAAAGAAGTTTCCTTGCTACCAACGGAGGCAAAAGAAGTAATGAAGTTATTGCTTTTGTAGATGGAGTGTATGAAAATAAAAATATCACATTTAGTAAACATAAATTCTTTGAAACGCTTTCTAGTAAAGAGGTCGCTTCTCAAAAAGGAATGGTTGAACATTTTGATAGTACTGTTTTAGGCAATACTTGTTTGATGCCTTTTGGTGGTAAATATCAACTGACTCCTTCAGATGTTTCTGCGCATTTTATTTGTGATGAAACTTATACAACGAACACGGTAAGTATTGCTTCTTGGGGATATCACCCAGCTTTTACAAAATCCAATCTTTACTTAGGTGGTATGTATTCTATCATTGAATCGATTTGTAAAATAGTAGCAGTAGGAGGAGAATATCATAAATGCTATTTAAGTTTTCAAGAATATTTTGAAAAGTTGGGCAATGATCCAAAAAAATGGGGAAAACCATTTGCTGTTTTATTAGGAGCTTTTGAAGCTCAATATCAATTAGGTATAGCTGCTATTGGAGGAAAGGATAGTATGAGTGGAACATTTAAAGATATTAATGTGCCCCCTACGTTTGTAAGTTTTGCAGTAACCACAGCGAACGCCTCTGTGATTATTTCGCCTGAATTTAAAAAGACGAATAGTTTTATTTATTTGTGTAAAATGCCTGTAGCAACTAACAGTATTCCAAAATGGGATGTGTTAAAATCTAGCTGGGATTCAATTCATAAGCATATTCAGGAGAATACGATCATATCGGTAAAGCATATTAAAGATGGTGGTATTGCCTCCGCGATTGCACAGATGAGCTTTGGAAACAAAATAGGCGTTGAGATTAATACTGATGAATTTTTATTAGAACTTGGTATTGGCAGCTTTGTCATTGAATCTACACAAAAACTTGATGATATATTCTTTCAGCAAATTGGTATAACAAATACAACCGATACACTGACTTTTAATGGAATTGAGATTTCTTTAGATGAAGCACTTGTTAGCTGGACTTCTACTTTTGAAAAATTATTTCCAACAAGTACAGTATTGCAAAACACTTCAATACCAGAAGTACAAAGTGCGAGTAAAATAATTAGAAACATTGGGTTAGGCAATCCTTCAGTTTTTATTCCCGTTTTTCCTGGAACAAATTGTGAATTTGAAACGATGGATGCCTTTGCAAAAGAAGGGGCTCGTATAACTACAAAAAATTTCAATAATTTAAATGCAGCAACTATACAGCAATCTATTGCAATATTTTCTACTCAAATTAACCAATCTCAAATACTTGTTTTAAGTGGCGGTTTTAGTGCAGGAGATGAGCCGGATGGGTCAGCAAAATTTATAATAAATATTTTAAAAAATAAAAAAATAAAAGATAGTGTGCATGATTTTCTGCAAAAAGGCGGATTGATTCTTGGTATTTGTAATGGCTTCCAAGCACTCATAAAATCTGGTTTATTGCCGTATGGTGAAATAAAAGAGCTAGATAATAATTCGCCAACACTTACTTATAATGCTATTGGAAGGCATGTTTCGCAGATGGTAAAAATAAAAGTGGTTAATGATCAATCACCTTGGTTGCAAGGCCTGAAAGACCAGTCATTCATTATTCCTGTTTCTCATGGAGAAGGAAGATTTTATGCTAATAATGCTACTTTACAGCATTTGCTTAACAAAAATCAAATTGCAACTCAATACGTAGGGAACAATAATGAACCTACCTATCAATTTCCTTATAATCCTAATGGTAGTATTTATGCATTAGAAGGAATGATTAGTGAAGATGGAAAAATATTTGGCAGGATGAGTCACCCTGAAAGGGTTAAAGAAGGTAGGTTTAAAAATATTCCAGGTGTAGAATATCACAATATTTTCAAAAAAGGCGTTGATTATTTTTTATAATAAAATTTTAAAAAATGAAAGTAGCAATTATTATTGGTAGTAAAAGTGATGCTGATAAACTTAAAAATACGACCAAGGCTTTAAATGAATTTGGGATTAATTACAAGGCTTTTGTGATGTCAGCTCACAGAATTCCGGAAGAATTAACAAAAACCTTAATTGAGTTAGAAAATGATGGCGTTGAAGTCATTATTGCCGCTGCAGGATTAGCAGCTCATCTCCCAGGTGTTATTGCTAGTAAAACTATTTTACCTGTAATAGGGTTGCCAATAAATGCAGCATTGGATGGGTTAGATTCATTATTATCTATCGTGCAAATGCCCCCATCTTTTCCTGTAGCCACTGTTGGAATTGATGCCGGATATAATGCTGGAATGCTTGCCACCGAAATATTAGCTATAAAATATCCTTTGTTGAAAGAAAAACTTATTAATTATCGTGAGCAACTAAAAAATAAATTAATTAATGAAAAAAATATAGAAATATGAAATTTGAAAAACTAGAAATGATGTATGAAGGAAAAGCTAAAAAAGTTTTTTCTACTAATGATCCTAACTATGTAATCATCCATTTTAAAGATGATGCTACTGCTTTTAATGCTCAAAAAAAAGGAAGTATACAAGATAAGGGCACATTAAATAATGAAATAACCACATTGATATTTGAGTATTTAGAAACACAAGGAATAAAAACACATTTTGTCAAAAAAATAAATGATAGAGAGCAATTATGTAAAAAAGTTTCTATTATTCCTTTGGAAATAATCACTAGAAATGTGTTGGCTGGAAGTACAGCAAGGATTTTGGGAATTGCAGAAGGTACCAGTATCCCTAATATTATCTACGAATTGTGTTATAAAATGGATGAACTTGGAGACCCTCTAATTAATGAACATCATGCTGTTGCTATTGGCGCTGCAACTTATGATGAAATAAAACAGATTCTCACAGTAACGGAAAAGATTAATTCAATATTAAAAGAGCATTTTTTAAGTGAAGATATTTTATTGATTGATTTTAAACTTGAATTTGGAAAAGATGCTGAAGGCTCCATTATTTTGGCAGATGAAATTAGTCCAGATACATGTAGGTTTTGGGATAAAAAAACATTGAAAAAGTTAGATAAAGATAGATTCAGAAGAGATTTAGGGGATGTTAGAGAAGCATATGTTGAAATCTTGAAAAGGTTAAAAAAATAAATCCATGCAGATTATTGATAAAATGAATGAAGAATGCGGTGTTTTTGGATTGTATTCTAAAAAGCAAATGGATACATTTTCCTTAATGCAATTTGGATTGATCGCCTTGCAGCATAGAGGTCAAGAAGCCTGCGGCATTTCATTTCTTACTGACAGTACTATTTATTCCTTTAAAAAAGAAGGACTTGTTATCGAGGCATTTGCATTGATAGATAATCCAAAGTTATATCAAGGAAATGCTGCAATAGGTCATACTAGATATAGTACTGCAGGAGGTCAAAGCAAAAGGAATATTCAACCGCTTTATGCCAAAAATGAAAATAATGATGTTTTTATTTCATTAGCACATAATGGAAATCTGGTTAACAGTAAAATATTGAGACAACAATTAGAATCAGAAGGAATTGAATTTGTTTCAAGTAATTCGGATACAGAAGTGATGTTAAATATAATTCATAAATATTTTCATCTTGGGATTGAGCAGGCTGTAAAAGAAATGTATAGTATTGTTAGAGGAGCGTATAGCTGCGTTTTACTTACTCAGGATAGTTTAATTGCCTTTAGAGACGCAAACGGAATTCGCCCTTTGTCACTTGGTATAACAAAAGACAAAACTTATGTAGTTAGTAGTGAAACTTGTGGATTAGATGCTGTTAGTGCAGATTTTATTCGGGAAATTGAACCCGGAGAAATGATTATTATAAATAATGATGGAGTGAAGTCTTTCGACATTCAGCAAAATAAAACAAAAGCATTGTGCTCCTTTGAATATATTTATTTTTCACGACCCGATAGTATGATGGAAGGAGATAGCGTGTATAAATTTAGAGAATTGACGGGAAAGAAATTATGGGAACAAAACAAAATTGATGCAGATGTTGTGATTGGAGTCCCAGATTCTGGTGTGCCTGCTGCGATTGGATACTCTAATGCTTCTGGAATACCGTTTAGGCCTGTATTGTTGAAAAATAAATATTTAGGAAGATCATTTATAGCTCCATCACAAGAAATGAGAGAAAGAACCGTGATGCTAAAATTAAATCCAATCGTAAGCGAAATAAAAGGCAAGAGAGTGATTATCATGGATGATTCTATTGTAAGAGGGACTACTAGTAAGAGATTAGTAAATATTTTCAAAAATGCAGGAGCTAAAGAAATTCATTTTATTTCTGCTTCGCCGCCCATCATTGCACCATGTTTTCTAGGGTTAGATACACCAGAAAAAGAAAATCTAATTGCTGCAAGACTTTCAGAAGAAGAAATAAAAATCTATTTAGGGGTTGATTCATTAACCTATTTGACAATGGATAATTTACAAACTTTATTAAAGGTAGAAGGCTATTGTTATGGTTGTTTTACGGAAAAGTATCCTGTAAACAGACATGAACCAGAATTAGACGGAATTAAAATTGCTCTTTAAAATAATAACAAATGAATACTTATAAAAATGCAGGAGTTGATAAAGAAGAAGGATATAAAACAGTTAATCTTATTAAGCAGTTCGTAAAAAAAACGTACAATAAGAATGTACTTACAGAGTTAGGTCAATTTGGCGCTTTATATGAATTAGGTAAATATAATAATCCAGTGCTCGTCTCTGGAACAGATGGAGTAGGAACAAAAATAAAAATTGCTATTGAAGTTAATCAATTAGATACCATTGGGATTGATTGTTTTGCTATGTGTGCCAATGATATTTCCTGTCATGGTGCAACACCTTTGTTTTTCTTAGACTATCTCGCTTGCGGAAAATTAGATGCACAAAAAGCTGCCGAAATAATTAAAGGAATGGCTTATGCTTGTGAACAAACTGGTTGTGCTTTAATTGGCGGTGAAACGGCAGAAATGCCGGGTATGTATAACCCAGGTGATTATGATGTTGCAGGTTTTTGCGTTGGCATTGTTGAAAAAGAAAATATTATTACAGGATCAAATATCGAAAATGGGGATGTGATTATTGGCATTGCATCTAGTGGATTACATAGTAATGGGTTTTCCTTAGCAAGAAAAATATTGCCTGATTTATACGAGTCTTTTAATGGTGAACCAATTTGGAATATATTATTAACACCAACAGTATTATACAGCTCAATTATTACCTCTTTAGTGAATGATTTTAATATAAAAGGAATCGCCCACATTACAGGAGGAGGTTTGTACGAAAATGTTCCAAGAATAATTCCTGAAAATCTATGTGCTGTTATTCATAAAGAAAAAATACCTCCTCAACAATTATTTCATCTGTTGCAAAAGAGGGGCAATATTGAAGAAAGGGAAATGTATGGAACATTTAATATGGGAGTAGGGCTGATATTAGTTGTAAACGCAGTTCAGGCTAATGCTGTTTTAGAAAAATTAAAAGGGTTTACTCACCCTTCGTTTTTACTTGGACAAATAACAAAAAATCAGGAAACTAAAATAATTATTAAATAATGAAATTAGCCGTTTTTGTTTCTGGAAATGGGAGTAATCTTCAAGTAATTATTGATGCTATTGCAGTAAGGTCATTAACAGGAATAAATATTGCAATTGTAATAGCTGATAGAAACTGCTTTGCATTAGAAAGAGCAAAGCAAGCGAATATTTTTACTTATCAATTGGATAGGAGAAGTGATTGGTATCAAGAAGTCGATTTTATTCTAAAAAAAAGAGAAGTGACTCATATTTTATTGGCCGGTTTTTTATCCGTAATACATCCAGTCATTTGTATGTCATGGAAAAATAAAATCATTAATCTTCATCCTAGTCTATTGCCTAAATACGGTGGAAAAGGTATGTATGGTTTGAATGTGCACCAGGCTGTAATTCTTAATCATGAAAATGAATCTGGCGCAACTATTCATCATGTAACCGAACAACTGGATGATGGGAAAATTCTACTCCAAAAAAAATGTAAAGTTGAATTAGATGAAACTCCCGAAACTTTACAACAAAAAGTTCATTTGATTGAACATGATTTAATAATTGAAGGAATAAAATTATTGTATGCAGAAACATAAAGCACTTATCAGTGTTTACGATAAGAATGATATTGAATTAATAGCAGCCTGTTTAATGAATCATAATATTGAACTGCTTGCCACCAGGGGATCTTTAAAGTATTTGCAAGAAAAAAATATCCCAGTTACAGATGTAGCTGATTATACTTTATTTCCTGAAATGTTAAACGGAAGAGTAAAAACACTTCATCCTAAACTATTTGGGGGGATTTTATTCAAACGTAATGATCAAATTCATAATACCACAATTGATAATAATAATATCATAGCGATAGATTTTGTTATTGTGAATCTATATCCTTTTGTAAAAAAACAACAGGAGAATTTAACACATGATGAACTGATAGAGTTTATTGATATTGGAGGGCCGAGTTTACTTCGTGCTGCAGCAAAAAATTATTATGATGTAACAGTCATAACCGATATAAAGGATTATGTAGGAGTAATTCAAGAAATGAATGAGCAGGAGCAAACAACCATTGAAACAAGAAGAAAACTGGCTGCCAAAGTTTTTAATATTACTTCGGCATATGATGCATCGGTGGCTAATTTTTTAAATGAAGAAATCTTTCCCCAATATTATAATAACTCCTATGAGCTAAAAGAAATATTAAGATATGGAGAGAATCCACATCAACAAGCTGCTATTTATGCAGACCTTACTCAGCAAAACAATATAAACCAGTGGAAGCAATTACAAGGGAAGGAATTATCTTACAATAATTATCGAGATATTCAAGCGGCAATAAATATTGTAAAGGAATTTAATGAGCCTGTATGTTGTGCCGTAAAACACAATACTCCTTGTGGAGTAGCTATTGGAAAAGATTCGTTTGATGCATATCAAAAAGCCTATTTAGCAGATCCTGTTTCTATATTCGGAGGAATTATTGCATTTAATGTAATCTTGAATGAAGCCACAGCAACATTGCTCAATGACACATTTTTAGAAGTAATTATTGCCCCTGATTTTACAAAAGCATCACTTGAAATATTAGCAAAGAAGAAAAATGTTAGAGTGTTAAAAATATCTATACATCCAATAGAAAATAAACAAATTGTTTCCATAAATGGAGGTCTGCTTGTTCAAACATCAGATCCCGTGGTAGATTATGAAATAAACGTGGTAACGAAAAAAAAGCCATCTGAATATCAGATAAATCAATTGGTTTTTGCACAGAAAATAGTAAAACATTGTACTTCTAATGCGATTGTACTTTGTAAGGATTATGTAACGGTAGGGATAGGAAGTGGCCAAACTAATAGAATTAGATCTGCTGAACAGGCTATTTTACAGGCTAAGGAGAAAAAAGTTGAACTGTCTGAATGCGTAATGTCTTCGGATGCATTTTTCCCATTTAATGATATAGTTAAATTGTGTGCTACAAATCAAATTTCAGCAATTATTCAACCTGGGGGTTCAATAAAAGACCAGGATTCAATTGATAGCTGTAATGAGCATGGCATAGCAATGTTATTTACAGGCGTTAGACATTTCAAACATTAATGTATGAAGGTATTAATTATTGGTAATGGGGGAAGAGAACATGCTATTGGGATTAAGATTAAAAAAGATAATCCTCATGCTAATTTGTTTTTTGCATTAGGTAATGGAGGTACCGCATCTATTGGTAAAAATATAGACATCAGATCTATTGATGAAATAGTTCATTTTGCCATGGTTGAAAATATTGATATTACCATTGTAGGTTCTGAGGCCTTATTAGTTGAAGGAATTGTTGATAAATTTAACGAGCATCATTTGAAAATATTTGGACCACATAAAGCAGCAGCGATGTTAGAAGGAGATAAGGCTTTTGCTAAAAGTTTTATGAAAGAATTTGGAATTAGAACAGCTAATTATGATACATTCACTGATGTCGAAGATGCTTTAAAATTTATTAATAATCAAAAATTTCCCTTAGTAATAAAAGCCACAGGTTTAGCAGCGGGTAAGGGGGTATTTATCATAAATGATTTTCAAGAAGCAACTAAGTGTGTTATTGAATTACTTTCAGATCATACATTAGGTGATGCAGGGAATGAAATTATCATAGAAGAATTTTTACAAGGATTTGAAGTTTCCATATTGTCGGTGTGTAATAAAAATAAAATCTATCCATTGATTTCTGCAAAAGACCACAAAAGAATATTTGATAATGATGAAGGCCCTAATACAGGAGGAATGGGAGCTATAGCCCCAAATCCATTGTATAATGCAATCATTCAGCATGACTTTGAGGAGAATATTTTGGCGCCTACATTCAGAGGGTTAAACGAAAAACGATTGTTATTTTCAGGAGTTATTTTTTTTGGATTAATGGTAGTTAATAATAATTGTTATTTACTGGAATATAATATGAGGATGGGCGATCCTGAAACGCAAACTATTTTACCCTTATTGAAATCTGATTTTTTGGATATTATAAAAGATGCCATCACGGGGGATGAAATTTATTTGGATTGGGAAAATAATACATCCTGCTGCGTAGTGTTGGCTTCAAATGGCTATCCCAACTTGTATGAAAAGAATAAAGAAATAAAGGGATTGGATAATGCTGAGTTAAAATATGTTATAGCTGGTGCTAATAAGGTAGGCAATGATTATTTTACATCTGGTGGAAGGGTTGTTAATATTATTGAAACTGGGAATACTTTATTAGAAGCCAGAACAAAGGCATATAATGCAGTTAATAAAGTGAATTTTGAAGGGGTTTATTTTAGATCTGATATTGGGCTAATTTAGGCTTTATGCTTTTTTAAATGATTAATTAAATGACTCACAATTTATTCACATTCTTTATTTTTATTTTTCTGGTTTTATTTTTTGACTTAATTTTGATTTTAATGCAACGACAAATAACATTGAAATGGAGATCTGAAAAACACCTTAAAGGGTTTAATTTTTATTTCCATTGGAAAAATATTTAAAGGCTTTCATTTTTTGAAAGCCTTTTTTTTATGCTAAAAATGTATGAATACAAAACAAATATTACTAGATAAAATCCAACAGAATGGCGGCTGGGTCAATACGCACGCTCATTTCGATAGAGCGTATACTATTGATGAAACTACTTTTAAACAAGTATATGCACCTTTAAAAGAAAAATGGAGTATTGTTGATCAAGTCAAACGACAATCAAGTGTTGATCAGATTTTCGAACGCATGGCTAAAGCAACAGAACTAATGTTAACACAAGGTGTTCAAGCTATTGGTACTTTTATAGATGTAGATGAGGCTGTAGAAGATAAGTCTATCAAAGCAGCTCAAAAGCTTAAAGAAACCTATGGCAACCAGGTGAAATTCAAATTCATGAACCAAACACTTAAAGGTGTTTTAGATAAAGAGGCCAAGTATTGGTTTGATATGGGTGTCGAATTTGTTGATATTATAGGAGGTCTTCCCGCCAAAGATGCCGGTCGTGAAGCAGAACATTTAGATGTTTTGTTGTCAACTGGTAAAAAGTATAATAAAATGGTTCATGTACATGTTGATCAATTCAATTCTGATGAGGAAAGTGAAACCGAACTGCTTGCACAAAAAACAATTGAACATGCTATGGAGGGTCGAGTGGCGGCAATACATTGTATTTCTGTAGCTGCTCATCCGCAGAAAAAAAGAAATGAGATTTATGAGCTGATGAAGAAAGCTGATTTGATGGCTATCTCTTGTCCAATTGCCTGGATTGATCATCCAAGAACAGAAAAATCAGCCCCTAGCCACAACGCAATAACACCAATCGAAGAAATGCTGCCTTATGGAATTAAAGTAGCACTAGGAACAGATAATATTGCTGATGTTTATAAGCCTTTCGGTGATGGAGATATGTGGACGGAGATGAAACTTATTTTAGAAGCGTGCAAATTATATGATATCGATGCTTTGGCATCAATTGCAACCGCCAATGGGTTGGCAGTTTTAGGAATTAGTAATTAAATTTTAACCGAAACATTGTTTCGGTTTTTTTATAACCATTAAAAAATAAATATCATGAAACTCTGGCAAAAAGGATTTGAAGTTAGCAAGCAAATCGAAAAATTTACTGTTGGAAAAGATCGTGAAATGGATTTAATGCTAGCTGAACATGATGTAATAGGAAGCTTGGCGCATGCCAAAATGTTAAATACTATAGATCTATTAACGAATGAAGAATTAGATCAGATTACGCAAGGTCTTCTTGAAATACTAAATGAAATAAATCAGGGGGAATTTATAATTGAACCAAATGTTGAGGATGTTCATAGTCAGGTAGAACTATTGCTTACAAGGAGATTAGGCGATGTTGGTAAAAAAGTACACAGTGGCAGGTCTAGAAATGATCAGGTTTTATTGGATTTAAAATTATTCTTACGAGCTCAAATAAAAAATACAGTATTAGAAACTAAAAATTTATTCGATACTTTAATTGAGCTTAGCAATAAGCATAAAGAGATGTTGATGCCAGGGTATACCCATTATCAAATAGCTATGCCATCTTCGTTTGGATTATGGTTTGGTGCTTATGCAGAAAGTTTGATTGATGATATCGTGTCGATGAATGCAGCATATAAAATTGTAAATAAAAATCCATTGGGATCGGCTGCTGGTTATGGATCTAGTTTTCCGCTTAACAGAAGTATGACTACAGAATTGCTTGGTTTTGAAGTTATGAATTATAATGTTGTGTATGCTCAAATGGGAAGAGGAAAAACGGAGCGTATCGTTGCACAAGCAATGGCAAATATTGGCGCTACCTTGGGTAAAATGAGTCAGGATATTTGTTTGTTCATTAACCAAAATTTTGGTTTTATTAGTTTTCCCGATGAATTAACAACCGGAAGCAGTATTATGCCTCACAAAAAGAATCCTGATGTATTTGAATTAATAAGAGCTAAATCAAATAAGCTAATGGCGTTGCCCAATGAAATCGCATTGATTACAGCTAATCTAAGCAGTGGCTATCATCGAGATATGCAATTGATTAAAGAAAGTTTTATGCCGGCTTTTCAAGAATTGAATGATTGTATTGAAATTGCCAATTATGCCATTACTCAAATCGAGGTGAAAGAAAATATCCTTAATGATACTAAATATAAATACTTATTTTCTGTAGAAGCCGTCAATCAGTTGGTATTGGAAGGGTATAGTTTTAGAGATGCCTATCAAAAAGTGGGGGCAGACATTCAGCAAAATACTTTTGAACCAACAACTATAAATGTTTCTTATACACATGAAGGTAGTATAGGTAATTTATGCAATGATTTTATTGTGGAACAAATGAATATGGCGTTAGATAATTTCCAGTTTGAAAGTATGGAAAAAGCCATCCACCAATTGGTTTCTATTCCATCCAAATCCAAACAGGATATTGGTTTTGCGATGATGTCTGATAAATAGGTATGTTAATCATAATTTATTATTATTATATTGCAATATAAAATTCTATTATGAATAAAATATTGCTAATCTTAATTGGAGTAGCTTTTTCTTTTTTCATTAGTAAAGCTCAAAATGTTGGGATAGGTACAACTCTCCCAAATGTTTCTGCAAAGTTAGAAGTAGCGTCTACTAAAAGTGGATTTTTACCTCCTAGGATGACAATTTTACAAAGAGATTCTATCGTTAATCCTGCTGCAGGATTATTAATATACTGTATAGATTGTTGCTCGTATGGTGAAATAGAAGTTTATAATGGGTTGACATGGACAAATATGATTGGTGGTAACCCTTGTAGTATTTATAATAACATATTGGTTAAAACTACTACGATTTCTAGCATCAATTCAACAACAGCAGTTTCTGGAGGAACCATTTCAAATGATGGTGGTTCTGCAATTACAGCAAGAGGTGTTGTATGGAGTACTAATCATTATCCCACAACATTTTTAAACACAAAAACAACTGACGGAACAGGATCTGGTCTTTTTACTAGCAATATTTCTGGTCTTATAAACAATACTAAATATTATGTAAGAGCATATGCCACTAATAATTTAGGTACAGCCTATGGGCCAGAACTTAGTTTTATTACAACATTAAATACATTAACCATTCCTATTGTTTCTACAAGCGTTGCAAATATGGTTGTTACATCTCCCGACTCATCTACTATTGCATTCACTGCTTTTGGCGGCGGCAATGTGTTAAGTGACGGAGGGTCATCTATTACTGCAAGGGGACTTGTTAAAAATTTCCCCGATTCTGTTATTAATTCTAATCTTGGAATTGGCACAGGCTTATTTTCCACAGTTATTCCCGGTCTAAAAGGGAATAATGATTATTATCTTAAAGCATTTGCAACAAATATAGTTGGCACGGGATATGGAGAAAATAAATATTCACCAACTTTTGGAAATGATAGTACGCTTCCATCGGCGGGGTATTTTTTTAATGGGAATTCAAATTCTTTTGACAATGGTTATAGCGGAAGTAGCATGAATGGAACCAACTCTCAGCTTGTGTTAACCACAGATAGAAATAATAGCAGCAATCGTGCATATAGTTTCGTAGGCTCTAGTTATATTTCAATTCTACCAAATACAAGATTTAATATTTCTACGGGCAGTTTATCTTGTTGGTTTTATAGAACGAATTCGGCAGATAATGATGCTTTGTTTTCTGTAAGAAATAGTTTAAGTAATACAAGGTATTCTATTCATGTGTCAAATTTAAATGCTGGTATTGGTATGTATAATGGAAGCACCTATCAATCTGTGCCATATAGTTTTAGTAATAACACCTGGTATCACGTAGTACTTGTTTTTAAATCAACCAATTGGCTTTTGTATGTTAATGGTAATTATATAGGATCTGTTAATCAATCAATCGGTACGACTACTGGTAATAATGTGTGGATTGGACAGTCGGATAATACTTCAAATTTCAATAATGAAAGATGGAACGGAAAAATTGATGATATTGTTTTGTATAATCGGTTGTTGACCCAGGAGGAGATCTCTTATATATATACGCACTAATTATTGTAGCAATATTTAAATGGAGGATCTTCCGATTTTTGAAAATATGTTGTGAATTATTTTTATGATGTAAGTATAATTTTCCTACATTTCATAATGCTAACTCTAAATATTCTCTGTAAAAAAAATTGTTTCTACTACTAAGGAAAATTAATTTTATTTAATGTTTAATTTTGCTTTATAGGAATTCTTTATCACATAAAAACGAATGACATGGATTTGGGACTTTTCTTTTGAGCTTCGTTTATGTTATTTTAAATTTATTTATTATAAACTTGGGAATAATGCTGTAAATTAGTTTTGCCCTCTAGTAGGGTAAGTTAGCTAAAAAAATTATTTGCTTTTTGATTTATAAAAACCATCTTCAATTCTCTTGGTAATTAAATGCAAAGAAGTATCTGTTTTTAAAATTGATGGAATTTTATCCCATGAAAATTCGTTTCCAATTGGAGTTGTAAAATCAACATTATTTATATGAATGTTTTTTTTCGGAGAATATTGATATGGGATTTTTTGAATAAGGCTAATTTTTATTGGTTCTTTGTTGTTTAATATTTTAGGATACAGATTAAAGTATATAAGAATAACTAAAATTAACTGAAGGAAAATAAACGGGTATATTAATTTATGGATAAATTCTTTTCTTGAATTGCTAAAGTTTTCTAAAATACACGCTGCCGCAGCAAATCCAATTCCAGCATAGAATCTAAGATCTATTATCATTAAGCTACTAATAATAAAAGTCATTAAAATTGTAAGGCTTACAATAAGCTTGTTGATATTTTTTTTACTTTGAAATACCAGATAAATACAAGATAGGAGAGAGAAAATAAATGGAATTTTTTCTAAAAGTCTTGAACTAGTCAACCATAATTTTATTTGATTTAGCTTGCTTAAACTTTCTATTTGGCTGTAACTTTTATCTGTAAAACGAATTAGGGGGCCGTAATTTATTTGCTTTATTATGAATATTCTTTCATTAGATAAAATTGCCCAAAGTGGCTTGAATAATGGAATATCTAGATATGGAAAGATTAAGTATCCGCTGATAATTATATTTGAAATTGTCCAAGTGCCATATAGAAGTATTATATAGGCTATAAATATATTGTAATTGAATATTTTCTCACTTTTGTTTTTAATCAACAAAAAGTAAAGAAAGATTATTGCCAAAAAAATCAATAAAAAAGAATTCATTTTGACCGTGCCTAAAAATGGAATTGCGAAGATCCAAAATGAATCTAAGTTGTATGTATGAATATCAATATGGTAAAGTTCAGAAATAAAAAGATAAGTAAAAATAAAAACAGCAAAGTCTGCTGAAGGGTCAATAAGATGATAAATGACAATAAGAGGAAAGAATAAAAATATTTTACGAGTTCGTATATTCTCTTGCTGGAAATTTAAATAAAGAAAAGCAGTTAAGAGTAAAAATGTATTAATACAGTTAGCAACATTATTCCAAAGTCCATATCCGTTAAATATAGCTGATAGTAAATGCCAGTTGCTATTAAAGCCATACCTAAACTCAATATTAGCTATACCCTTAACAAGTGGATATTTATTTAACCAACTAATAAATCCAGCGTGATAAAGTCCTTCATCATACGATATTGAAGCCAAACTCGAAAAGTAAATTACCAATATGAATAAAACCCCATACTTAATATAATGTTGATTTATTATATTGGCAATAGTTTGATGGATGGTGATAATTTTCTTTTTATTGAACAAGAAAATCAGGAATGAAGAAAACAAAAAAATAAAAAAAATAAATTCATCAAGAGGAAGCCAAAAATTAATAAGCCTGCCGATAATTGAAATAAATATTAGGCCGATAAATAAATACTTTATTGGATTTTGGAATTGAGCGCTAATTGCTTTTGAGAAAAGAAATCCAAAGTTTAAGGAAGCAAAATAAATAAATAAAAGCTGAATAAGTATTTGAAGCATAGCAATTAGTTAAAGTCCATATTTAATAATACAGTAAATTGCTCTAAATCCATCTTTCCAATTTATTTTTTTTCCTTCTGTATAGGTTCTTCCATAGTAGGAAATGCCTACTTCATAAATTCTTAGGGTTTTTATTTTGGCAAGTTTTGCTGTTACTTCTGGTTCAAAACCAAATCTTTTTTCTTTTAGTTTTAAGCTTTTAAGTATATTGGTATTTATAAGTTTATAACAAGTCTCCATATCTGTTAGATTGAGATTGTTAAACATATTTGAAAAGGTTGTCAATAACTTGTTTCCGATAGAATGCCAAAAGAATAAAATACGATGTGGGTTACCACCAACAAATCTTGAACCAAATACGACGTCAGCAAAACCTGTTAAAATTGGCGCAATGAGTTTGTTGTATTCATTTGGATCATACTCAGAATCTGCATCCTGAATAATTGTATAGTCACCTGAAGCTAACTCGATGCCAGTATGCAATGCAGCGCCTTTGCCTTTATTGAATTCGTGTTTTTTATAAACAATATTTAATTCTTTGTTTTTTGCAATAAAGTCTAATACGACAGTCTCTGTGTTGTCTTTACTATAGTCATTTATAATTATAATCTCTTTTATTATTCCGCCAATTAGTTCAGTTGATGACACTTTTAGTAAAAGTTCAGCAATAGTTTTTTCTTCATTATATGCAGGAATTATAATTGAAAGCTTTTTAAAATTTGACATACAAATCTATTTGTAGTTTGGTTAATCAGAAATTTCGTTTAAATGACTTTTTTTTTAATCAATTTGAAAGAAAGCTATAACTTTTTGCCAATAGTAATAACACTTAATCCAATTCTTTTTAAAATGATTTTATCGATAATTTTAAAAACAGGAACAAATCGATTATACAGCTTTATTTCGTTGGCTGGAATAATATCTTTCTTTCTAAGTTTTCCTGATACGAACCAACCGAAAATTCCGATGAAATTAAAATAAATTTGTTTAGTTATTTGAAGGCTATTTGCATTAAATATTTTTGCTAAGCTTTTTTTCGTATATCTTCTATAATGTTCGAGATTTTTATCAAATTGATTATAAAGCAATTGATATGCAGGGACAAGTATAATTAAATGGCCATCTTTCTTTAATAGTTTTTTACAATTGGATATTGCTACTTCGTGGTCCTTTATATGTTCCACTACATTTAAAGCAAAAACAGTATCGAAAGTTTCAAATAAATGTTGATATTTTGAATCGAAGTCAACATCCACCAAGTCTAATTGGTAAACTGTTGTTTGCTGAGTAGGCGAACTAAATGTTGTTTTAAGTGAGTCGATATAATTTTCTCTTAAATCACTTAAATAGATATCTTTCTTGTCTAAAAGAAAAAACTTTGAGATATTGCCAATGCCGCTTCCAATTTCCAATATTTTTCCTTTACAATAGGGTGATATAGTTTGATATGTCCACTTGTTGAATTTATCTGCATTTGCTAATGCATTCAAAGTGTCTAAACCTTCGATATCAATTGGTTTGTAGCTAAAATTTTCCATTTTGGTTTTATATAAAATAATTGATGCAAATATACAACATAGTGCCTATTTGCAGAAGCGGAGAATGACATATATGTAGACAAAAAAAAGCATAAAAAAACTCAACGTTAAAGTGCGTTGAGTTTCTCTGTGAACTGGCTGGGACTCGAACCCAGGACCCATACATTAAAAGTGTATTGCTCTACCAACTGAGCTACCAATTCTCCTTTCCTATCTTAATAGGCGTGCAAAAATAGGGTAATTCAGTATTTGTATCAAATTTTTCATGAAAGATTTCTGAATTATTATTCACATTATTTAATAAATGTTTGTAATTAGCGCCAATACTCGCTTATTTTTGCTTAATTATACAAAATGACTAATTATTTTAATAACAAAATTGTAGCAATAACCGGCGGAAGTGATGGAATTGGTAAAGCAATGGTCGAATTATTGTTGACCCTTGGTGCAAAAATTTCAACCTGTGCTAGAAATCATGAAAAGTTGCTGGCGCTTCAGTCAAGCTATTCTCATGAGTCACTTTTTTGCGTAGTTGCAGATGTAAGTAAACAAGAAGATTGTGCACTTTTTATTCAATCCACAATTGCTAGATTTGGAGGGATAGATATTTTAATAAATAATGCAGGAGTTTCAATGCGTTCTGAATTTATTAATACAGATGTGCAAGTCATTAAAACGGTGATGGATATTAATTTCTTTGGAACTGTTTATTGTACTAAGGAAGCTTTACACTCAATTATTGAAAGGAAAGGTTCTATTGTTGGTATTTCTTCCATAGCAGGGTATAGGGGTTTACCAGGAAGGAGTGGTTATTCAGCCAGTAAGTTTGCGCTAAATGGATGGCTAGAATCATTAAGAACAGAGTTGTTGCACCTAGGGGTGAATGTTATGTGGGTTTGTCCTGGTTTTACAAAAAGTAATATCAGAAATGCTGCTTTAAATGAAAAAGCTATCGCACAGGGTGAAAGTCCACTTGATGAAAATTCTTTAATGAAAGCAGAAGAGTGCGCTCAGCATATTTTACGTTCCATAGAAAAAAGAAAAAGAACTCTTGTGCTCACTTTTAAAGGGAAACAAACAATCTTTATGAATAAGATTTTTCCAGCATGGGCAGATAGATTAGTAAGGAATTTTTTTTACAAAAATGAGCAATTGATTAAATAAAAAAAAGTTCTACATGTTGTTTATATGTTTGAGGCATATAAATCGCATTTCATGTAACTTTAATCTTTATCATTAAGCTACCAAAAAAAAGATTAAAATATAATGCCCCTTTTAACTATGATAAGTGATATTGGCGAACAGGACTTCCTGACAGGAGCTATAAAAGGGCAGTTTCTACGATATCAGCAGGATATTAATATAATTGACATTACCCATTCTTTATCAGCTTTCAATTATCCTCAGGCGGCTTATGTTTGCCGAAATGCCATTAAAAATTATCCTACTGGAACATTTCATTTAATTCTTGTAAATATTTTTGATGAAAAGTTGGATCATATGTTATTGGCAGAACACAATGGTCATTTTATTGGTTGTGCAGATAATGGGCTGTTAACCATGATATTAGAAGAGTTACCTCAGAAAGTTGTTAGTCTGGAATTGGATAAGATTTCTCAAAAAAGTACACTCTTTTGTACTAATGTTTTTGCAAAAGCTTTTCATGAACTTAGCAATGGAAAAACAATTGAAGAAGTGGGGGATGTGCATGTGCAGATTGTTGAAAAAAATCCGTTAAGGCCTATTATTGGAGATGATTATATTGAAGGGCAAATAATATTTATTGATAATTTTGAGAATGTTATAGTCAACATCAATAAGGTAGAGTTTGAAGAAAACAGGAAAGGCAAAAAGTTTTCGATTATTTTCAAAAGAGATGAAGTTATTGATAAGATTAGCGAAACATATTCGGATGTGGCTGAAGGAGAAAAGCTAGCTTATTTTAATTCGGCAGGATATCTTGAAATTGCAGTTAATAAAGGTAATGCCGCTGGTTTATTTGGGCTACAAGGCTATTCAGAAAAACAGCAACAAACCATTCAGCAACAATATTTAAATAGCCGCCTTTTTTATCAAACCGTAAAAGTATTTTTTCATTAATATTTTTAAATTAACAAACGTTGGGTTATACAGATAAGATATTTATTGCTGGCCACAATGGTATTGTGGGTTCGGCTATTCATAGAGCTCTTTTGAAAAAGGGGTATAGTAATATTATTACGATTTCGTCTGCTGAATTAGACCTACGAAATCAAAAATTAGTCAATGATTTTTTTCAAAATGAAAAGCCGCAATTTGTTTTTGATTCTGCTGCTAGAGTAGGTGGAATTATGGCAAATAATAATTATCCGTATCAATTTTTAATGGATAATTTGCTGATACAAAATAATTTGATGAACGCTGCTTTAGAAAATGATGTTGAAAAATTTATTTTTCTTGGTAGTTCATGTGTGTATCCAAAAATGTGCCCTCAGCCAATAAAAGAAGAGTACTTGCTTTCTTCAGCTTTGGAACCAACCAATGAATGGTATGCATTGGCAAAGATTGCTGGAATTAAAACATGCGAAGCTATTCGCAAGCAATTCAATAGGAATTTCATTTGTTTGATGCCAACAAATACTTATGGGATAAAAGATAATTTTGATTTGCAAACTTCTCATGTACTGCCTGCTATGATAAGAAAATTTCATGAAGCAAAAGTAAAAAGCGATGAACCGGTAACGCTTTGGGGCAATGGTAGTGCTTTGCGTGAATTTATTTACGTAGAAGATCTTGCAGACGGAATCATATTCGCTTTTGAAAAGAATCTCTCAGATCATATTTACAATATTGGAACAGGGGCAGATATAACAATCAAGGAATTGTCTTCAATTATTCAAAATGTAGTAGGGCATGAAGGAGAAATAATATGGGATTCAAGTAAGCCTAATGGTACACCTCGTAAAGTATTAGAAGTTTCTAAAATGAGAAACGAAGGATGGACGGCAACAACTAATTTAATAGAAGGCGTTACAGAAACGTACAATTGGTTTTTAGAAAATGTACATCACTTGAGAGAAATGAAATTGTAAAATCCAGCAATAAATTACGCAACGGCTTTATTAACCAATGCAGCTGCTTCACTAAGTAATATAGCACTTTGAACCTTTAGTCCGCTTTCATCAATTAATTTTTTTGCTACATCCGCATTGGTTCCTTGTAATCTTACTATTATTGGGATCTCGATATTTCCAATGCTTTTGTATGCATCTATAACACCTTGGGCTACACGATCACAGCGAACAATACCGCCAAATATATTAATAAGAATTGCTTTTACTTTTGGATCTTTCATGATTATTCTAAATCCAGCTTCCACAGTTTGGGCATTCGCTGTACCGCCAACATCAAGAAAATTTGCAGGCTCACCACCACTTAATTTAATCATATCCATGGTTGCCATTGCTAATCCAGCGCCATTAACCATACAGCCAACATTGCCATCTAGTTTTACAAAATTAAGATTGAATTTACCTGCCTCAACTTCAGTAGGATCTTCTTCTGAAAAATCTCTCAAAGCCGCTACATCAGCATGACGCATTAATGCATTGTCATCTACATTCATCTTGCAATCCACTGCAATGATCTTATCATCACTTGTTTTAAATAGTGGGTTTATTTCAAGCATTCCGCAGTCTAAATCCACATAAGCATTATATAAATTAGTTACAAACTTTACGCAATTTTTGAAAGCCTCACCACTTAATTCTAAATTAAATGCAATTTTTCTAGCTTGAAAACCTTGAAGTTTTCCACCTGGATGAACAAATTCTTTAAATATTTTTTCAGGAGTATTGTGAGCAACATCCTCAATGTTCATACCACCTTCTGTACTATACATGATTACATTCATGCAACTACTTCTATCTAATAATACAGCTAAATAAAACTCTTTTACTGGATTAGGCCCTTCATAATAAACATCCTGAGCAACCAATACTTTGCTAACTAATTTCCCTTCTGGTCCAGTTTGTATTGTAACTAATGTCCCACCTAAAATATTTTCTGCAATCTTTACCACATCTTCCATACTCTTTCCTACTGCAACACCTCGTTGCTCTTTTCCTTGAATACTGCCTTTTCCTCTTCCCCCAGCATGAATTTGAGCCTTTACAACAGCAAATTTGCTACCGTATTGTGTATGAATTTGGCGATAAGCTTCCTCTGCTTCATTAACTGTACTACAGGCAACACCTTCCTGTACGGGTACATTAAATTTTTTCAGTAACTCCTTTGCTTGATATTCATGTAAGTTCATCTTGTATTTTTTTTGCAAAAGTAAGTAAATTGTGTTGATTAGGCAATTGCAAAGATGTTTCATTGTTTATGAATGCATGAAAAAAATACATAATCTAATTAATACGCCTTTTTCTAAATAGTCACATTTTCTACAAGTAATAAATATCAGGAGCTCTATTGGTTCAAGTTATTATATCAGCTTATTCTACCGTAAATTTGCAAATAATATTAAATTGTATCAATGAGTAAAGAAAAAGTATTTGAAGCTGTTGATTTCATAAAATCTAATTATAATCTCGTTCCTTCTATTGGAATTGTACTAGGTAGCGGATTGGGCAATTTTACGTCCGACCTACTAGTTGAAAAAGAAATTCCTTATAAAGACATTCCAAATTTTCCAATTAGCACCGTGGAAGGGCATAGTGGGAAATTGATTTTTGGTGAATTAAGCGGCAAAAAAATTGTAGTCATGTCGGGAAGATTTCATCATTACGAGGGATATTCAGCACAAGAAGTTATTTTCCCAATTCGGGTGATGAAATGTTTAGGTATTAAAACCTTATTAATTAGTAATGCCGCCGGTGGAGTTAATCCTGGTTTTAAAGTAGGAGACTTGATGATAATTAAAGATCATGTTAGTCAGTTTGTTCCAAACCCCTTAGTTGGTAAAAATGATATAGAATTTGGTCCTAGATTTCCAGATATGAGTGAACCCTACAATTATAAATTAATTCAAACCGCAAAAGATATAGCAGAAAAAAATAGTATTCATTTACAAGAAGGGGTATACGTCAGTGTTACAGGCCCTACTTTTGAAACCAAAGCCGAATATAGAATGATTAAAGCCATTGGTGGCGATGCAGTAGGAATGAGTACTGTTCAGGAAGTTATCGCAGCCATTCACATGGGCTTATCATGTTTTGCAATTAGTGTTATTACGGATATGTGGGTAGATGGCTTTGAGATACCCGTAACACATGAAGAAGTATTACAAGCAGCAAAAGCAGCAGAGCCTAAATTGAAATTAATTTTTAATGCATTGATCGCTGTTATATAAAATTGAAATGTAATTAATGAAAAGTTTTGTAAGTATTATTTTATTAAGCATCTTATCTTTTTCTGCTCTTTCGCAAAGGCCAAAGATTAGAACAGATGTTATATCAGAAAGAGGTAATAATTCAACCGAATCTAATAGTAATGTTAATTCACAGAATCAAAGCACTACAAAAGGCGAACCCAGATATGATACACTTGGTTTTGAGCATAGAAATGATGCGAAAGACTCCATAAAAATTTTCTTCAAATATATTGATGCTAATAAGTTAAATCGCTTAGACTCTTCTATCGATGATTTTGATAGATATTTTTCCGTTCCTTCCACTTTTGCTTATTTGGGTAATAATGGGGCAGCAGCCACTTCGCTAGTGTATATACCCAATTCTATTATTGGATTTGATATGGGGTTTCACGCTTTTGATATTTATAAATACACTATTGAAAACACAAAGTTTTATAATACTACCAAACCATTTTCGTTTATCAGCTACCAATTAGCTTCAGGAAAAGAACAAATGTTAAAAGCTGGGTATACTCAAAATATTAATGCAAGAACAAACATAGGATTTGATTATAAATTGATAACTGCACCAGGTTTTTTTGTAACTCAAAACAATAATCATAATAGCTATCGATTATTTTCTAATTATCAGGGGAAGCATGAAAGATATAATGCACTTTTTTCTTTGTTTGGAAATAATATAAGAGCATCAGAAAATGGAGGCATTGAAAACAATACTTATTTAACAGACCCAAACAGAAAAGACCGTTTTTCGGTACCTGTCAATTTAGGAGCAGGAGCTTTGTATAGAAATAGTCCATTTGTTACTACAGTTTCAACAGGCAATCATTACCAGGATGTTAATGTATACTTCAAACAGATGTACGACTTTGGTAAAAAAGTAATTACTGTGATTAATGATTCTACGAAGGGTTATTCATTCTACCCAAAAACTAGATTTCAATATGCTTATTACGCTGTAAAAAATCGTTTTTTATATAGTGACGCTGCTACTGATTCCAGTATATATAGCCAATGGTATGCAATGACAATCATTAACCCACGTGATACCTTTTCCTTGTTAGAAAAATGGCGAACCTACAATCATGATTTTAGCATTGTTCAATATCCAGATTCAAGAAACATTAATCAGTTTTTTTTAGTAGGCGTTAGTTATCAGAAAATCATTGGTGATATTAAAGCCCAGAATTTAGTTTTTAACAACACCATCATTCATGGAGAGTATATCAATAATACCAAAAATAAATTGTGGGATATTCGAAGCAAAGGAGCCTATTATTTAAATGGACATAATCAAGGGGATTATTCCATTGATATTTCTTTGAATAGAAATTTTAATAAAAAAGTGGGAAATGTAGCTTTCTATTTCAAGAATATAAACAGATCTCCGTCTTTTATTTATGATAATAGATCTGCATTTAATTTAGGTAACAATGTTGAATACAAAAAAGAAAATATTATTTCTTTTGGCGCAGAATCAAAAAATCCTATTCTAAATATAAACATCAATAGTAACTTAATTTTACACCATGCATTTTTTAAGAATTATTATCAAAGTGAACAATATAATAGTGTAATTCATTTGGTACAGATATTAGCGAGTAAAAAAATAAAAATTTCCAGGAATTGGGTATGGCATGCAGAATGCACCTTTCAACAAACAGGCTTATCTTCTCCAATAAGAGTGCCATTATTTCTTAGCAGAAATAGAATTGCTTACGAAGGACGCTTTTTCAAAAATTTACTTTTATCCTCCGGAATAGAAGCAAGATATTGCTCGGCCTACAAAGCCTATGGGTACTCCCCAGTTATTGGCCAGTTTTTTGTTCAAGATACTACTACCATTCATAATATTCCTGATATCTCCATCTTTACTCATTTTAGAATCAAAGCTTTTGCGGGATTTATTAGGGCAGAAAATTTAAATACAGCTAGTTTTAGAAATGGGTTTAGTTGGATTAATAATAATTTTGCTGCTCCATTGTATCCAACTCAAGGCTTTATGATTAGATTTGGTATTCAATGGTGGTTTGTAAATTAGAGAATAGCGATTGTTTTTCTACTCAATCAGCTGATTTGCTTTTGTAATTTTTTATTGATATTAACATATAATTTTCTACTTTTACTTCGTGAAAAAATTTCTCCTGTCAATACTGACATTGATATATATGATGCTTTCTACCGGCTTAGCTATGGAGATACATTACTGTATGGGAAATAGAGCAGGAGTTGATTTTTATCAGCTTAACAATAAAAAGTGTAGCCGATGTGGCATGATTGAAAAGGAGAATGGATGTTGCAATGATGAGCATGTTTTCTACAAAATTGATGACGCACATAAAAACACATCTAATAATATACATTTCCAATTCGCAAAAGCAATTTACTATTTACCTATAACTTTTCAATTTGATAATAAATTACTAAAGCAACATCAGTTAGTTGTTAAAATATCAGCCCTACCTTTTATCTACTCCCCACCACTTTTTATTAGAAATAGAGTCTTTAGAATTTAGAATTATTTCTTTTATATTGAATTATTGCATAAAAAATTTCTCAACTTAGTTGGGTTTAATTTTCGTATAAAATATCCATAACAATTATTAACTTTTTAAAAAACAAAAAATGAAAACACTATCATTATTATCAGTTTTATTATTAGGTATATTATTTTCCAATGTCTCAATGGCACAAACATCAAAAAAGGAAACAATTAAAGTCTGGGGAAATTGCGGTATGTGCAAAAAGAAAATAGAAAAAGCCGCAAAATCTGCAGGTGCAAACTCGGCTTCATGGGATGCAGACAAGTTATCACTAGAAGTTGCTTATAATACAGAAAAAACTTCCAGTGCAACTATTCAAGAAGCTATTGCTAAAATCGGATATGATACACAGGATTTTAGAGCAGCGGATAATG
>Ga0209086_10000783_pt1 | contig 26424 bp, 20 predicted proteins | sample M_130207_XF_Meta_FD_187312 | JGI IMG/M metagenome (GOLD analysis project Ga0209086, IMG submission 187312) | Freshwater microbial communities from Lake Montjoie, Canada to study carbon cycling - M_130207_XF_MetaG (SPAdes) (version 2) | ecosystem: Environmental > Aquatic > Freshwater > Lake... | reverse complement strand
TGACGAGTTGCCACTCGTCCCACGGCAGTGCCAACAACACGGCCGCAAACTTCGGTCCCTGCAAGAAAGCGTTCGCCAGTGTCTAGGCGAATGACTCCACCAAGACCGCTGACATATAACTCTCCGTCGACAACAGAAAGACTCTCGGGGCGAATTCCGAGTGCCTTCTCTTTGATGGTTTCAACAACCATGAGCGCACTCAGATTCGTTCGATCGATCCGAACCACTGCTGTTCGATCCAAGACAGCGATCAGATCTCCTTGATATTTCACGAGATCAACAAGCGCACCAGATTTGCCAACCGGGAAGCAGACGAGATTGTCCAAGACCGCACCATTTTTCGTACTGAGTACAAGAAGATTTGGCCCAAATCCTTGAAACCATGTTTCATTATCAACGAAAGTTCGCCAATGCGTCCCTCCGACTGAGTGGCTGACATAAGCCTCCTTCGGCCGCTCATCGGCCTGAGCAGTCGGCGTATATGTCGTGAGACAACCTCCGAGTGGGAGAATTGTGCCAGCGGCAACAAGGAAAAAAACACGGGACAAATACAAACGCATATTCAAAAGTCTAGCGCAGAGTGGTATTCTTTATCGCATGAGCCAAGGACGGATCGAACTGCTGCAGAAAATGCTTGAAGAGGATCCAAAGGATGCGTTCTGCCGATATGGAATGGCGCAGGAATATTTGAAGGCAGGCGACTATGTCAACGCCGTACTTTGGTTCGACAAGACGATCGAATCCGATGTGGATTATTGCTATGCCTATTACCACAAGGCTCGCGCACTAGAGCAAGCAGGAAAAATTGAGGATGCGGCTGCCACTTTGCGAACAGGTCTTGAACGTGCGCGTGCATCAGGTGATGCGCACGCGATTTCGGAAATTCAATCCCTTCTTGACCAAATCTCATGAGCAGACCGAGCGTGACGACTTCTCGACCTCGAGTTCCCGCGAGCCGAAAGGTTGATCGAATCGAGAGCGATTCCAAAGATCCGCGCTGGGCGAAAATTTTTGTTGATGGCGTGACTCGCGCAGTCGCAAGACTGCCTCGTGAGTCTTTGACTGAACTTCGAATCCGAGATGGGATGTCGTGGTCTTCGTCTGTTGCCAAACGTGTTTCCCAGTTCACAACGCGCCGCGAGGCACGCGAATATTCAATGGGAATGCTGGCTCGAAGTTCTCAAAATGCAACGACAATCTCTCGACGCCTTGAGCGACGCGGATTCGATTCTGTGGTCATCAACGAAACAATCGCATTATTGAAATCAGATGGTTGGCTGAACGACGACACACATGCAGTGGTTCGCGCCGACAGTGTTGGTCGTTCAAGCCCAGGGTTGAGCGAAGATTTTCTTGCCCAGTCGCTTGAATGGGAAGGGATCGATTCTGCTCGCGCACAACGAGAATCGCGGCGCGTGGCTGGAAATCCAGATTCGCGAAAGCAAGCGCTTGAACTTGCACGCAAGGCAATTCGCCAGAAAGGACGCCGAAGCGCGCTTGCTGTCGCGGCAACCTTGCTTCGCAAGGGAATCGAGAGCGCTATCATCGAAGATGCGCTTCGTAAAGAAGGAATTGAATTCGATGAATAATATTTTCCCCATCATCTCCACCACATCCCTGCTCTTGATTGTTGGTTGCACCGGCAATCTCAATCAGGTGAACGGCGTGATGGGGACTTCACCCGATTCTCTTCCTGCGCTTGTCACGAACCCTCCATCAAGCATCCGTCAAGTTGAAAAACCATCGCTGCAAGGTTTGGATCGACGCAACTGGGAAGTTGTCGCGGTCGCAGTACCTCGAGGGCAAGTGGAAGTGCAGCCTACGTACGCAGAAAATCTTGACCTTGCAACGGGAGTCGCTCGCGACAAGGGAACATATCCAACGATCTCGACTGCGCTTGAAGGAGACTCGACAACCAGTTCTGTGGTCTTCGATGGAATCATCGAACCCTTTTGGCCAGTCGCTCTTTTTATCGCGGCACCTGTGCGAATGGTTGGCGGCGAGTGGCCTCTGCAAACAAAGCGAGAGCCCAAAGCGAAATTCGAGTTGGTTCCTGCGAGCGAATCAGAATCTGGCGACTCCAACTCACAGCGAAATTGGGCTTGGGTTGAAACTCCCAAGAAGCCCTGATTTCTCTGATGTTCAAGCAACTTGCGCTGTCAATTGCACTGACAATCTCTGTGACTTCTATCGTTGCATTGAGAATCGAATCTCCTGCGCATCGAGAACCAAACCAACAAATTGAAGTTACAGAAACTGCACCCCACGACTTTGCGGGGATTGTAAATGTTGTCTCATTTCATAGCGATTTTTATTCCGGCAGTGCGCCCGTAAGTGAAAGTGGATTTCAAAGCCTTGATTCACTTGGAATCAAGACGATCATTTCGGTCGACGGTGCAATCCCAAGTGTGGATCTCGCCAAGAAGCATGGCATGCGTTATGTACATCTTCCAATTGGATACGACGGGTTCGACGATGCGCGCAAAGCGGAACTTGTCCGTGCGGTTCGCGATTTGCCACGGCCGATTTATTTGCACTGTCATCATGGAAAGCATCGAAGTGCTGGAGCTGCTGGGACGATTGCAGTTTCGCTTGGGTGGTTGACAAATGATGAAGCAGCGATGCGGATGAAAGTTTGCGGAACTGCAGCGGGATACAAAGGACTGTGGGCGTGTACTGCTGCTGCTGTGCCGATGACTGCAATTGCCATCGATGCTGCGAGTAGCGATTTCCCCAAGATCACCAAGCCAGATTCATTCGTCGCGTCCATGGTGGCGATCGACGAAACGCTTGATCGCTTGAAAATCGTCGAGAAGAATGGATGGATAACGCCGAAGGATCATCCAGATCTTGCGCCCATCAGCGATGCTGGGAAACTCGCTGATCTGTTTCGACTGATCGGCGAACCGCCCGTAAAGCCAAATCAAATTGAGCAAGAACAAGCGGAAACACTGGCTCAAATTCATCTATGGCTCAAGGCCGAGGGAATGAAAGCAAACGAACTGGAACGCATGCTGGAGAATCCAAGCGCAAAGACTGCAGAGATGTCACAAACTTTGGCGGCGATTGGCGCAAGTTGCAAAGAGTGTCATGTGAAGTATCGAGATTGATCTGCGACAGAGTTTGCTCGCTAGCATCTTGCAGCAATGACAAACCTGCCCAATGATCCAAGCAAAGACGGGATTCCACATGGTTATCCATTCAACTCCGAATGGGAAATCACGCCGCGAGAATTTCATCGCCGCCGCACTGCTGGTGAGATCATTGTGCTGATCGATTGCCGCACGATCTCCGAGCGAGATCTTGCACACATCGCAGGGTCGATTCATGTCCCGATGCAATCGCTTTCTCAACATATCGATTCGCTGCGAGAACACGAAACTGCTGCGATTGTCATCCACTGTCATCAGGGAATGCGGAGTTTGAAAGTCACCGAAGTTCTGAGGCAAGCGGGATTCGACGATGTGCGCAGTCTTGCTGGCGGAATTCACCTTTGGTCGATCGATATCGATCCGACGGTGCCGATGTATTGACGACTGTTGATTGACTTGCTTTGTGCTCCATGAACGACCACCCTCACGATCCGCTTCACGGCATGACGCTTGAGGCGATCTTGACGCTGTTGGTCGAGCGGCATGGATGGGAAACCTTGGCGCAGCGCATCAACGTTCGCTGCTTCACCAACGATCCGAGCATCAAGTCCAGCCTGACATTTCTACGCAAGACACCGTGGGCGCGACAGAAGGTCGAGGCTTGGTATCTCTACGACTTGCGGCGCGGGATTGGATGAAATCATTGCTGCAAAGTGTTTATCAATCTCACAAAAAAGCTTAGCCGAGTCCACGAATGCATTGCTTTATTGTTGCGGTACCACTCGTCATTGCAGGTTTCATTGGTGTCATACTTCTTGCGAAAAAGATGAACAAATCAGAGTAAATAGAAGGTCGAAATTTATAAAATAGCTTGGATGATCCCAGCGACTAAAAAAACGCTCGGTTTTTTTGCTTTCTCTGTGGATTGAGATACAATTGATTCAATGTTCGGGATGTTGCGGAGATCAAATAAAATGACTTCAAAAAACAGATTTCGCCCTTTGACTCTTGCCTGCATTTTGCCCTGTATTTTGTTTTGTTTTTTCCCCGGATGCGGAAGAGTTCACTCGACAACACCAGAAACATATAACCTTATTCCCTTTTACGGATTTGGTCCCAACGGACAATCTTTACGGTCGTATCGCATGGAAGAAAGATCAGCAGATCCAAAACTTGTTTTAACGCCACAGAATTCATTGAATTATTAACGATTTGATTGATTCATTTTTACGCTGGCGAAAAAAGATAAATGGGTTTTCTTTTCTTCATCCGATCTGCCGACGATTATGTTTTTGCGACTTGATTCATATGACTTCGCATTGCGAAGGCAGAGAGTCCGCTCCGAGTGAGTGACGGGAGGCAAAGCCTTCCGTACCAAAGTCTGTACCGAATTCGTGAGATTCTAAAGTTTGAACTGCAATTGAATTTGTGCGAGGCTGTCCTTCAATTTTTTAATGCGTCACACTTTCAAGCGATTCTGTTTCCGAGTTGTGCGCCGATGTCGATCTTGCCACAGTTGCTGCGTCGTGGGCGACCTTGCCCGCGGCGATCAAGATCAGCATCATCGCGATGGTGCGGGCTGCGGAGCGGGAGTAGCCGTGATCGACTGGTGCTGAGTATTTAGTCACGCAAGCGTGAGGCTCGATTACTGCCAGTTTTTTGGCGTTGCGACTTGTCGTATCCTGCGCCGATGGAACTACAAACACAAATCGAAAAACTTGAGGCACGCATTGCAGCGTTAGAAAAGATGTTGCACGGTGGCGATGCGACATTCGACACGATTACTTGCAAGGCGTGGAAAGTCGTTGACAAGGACGGCAAGATACGGATCGCTGCGGGGACTCTCGCCGATGGGAACGCATTCGTTAATTGGTTGGACAAGGACGAGAAGGTGCGGATCGGTGCGGGGACTCTCGCCGATGGGCAAGCAAGCGTGCAGTGGTGGGACAAGGACGGCAAGATACGGATCGCTGCGGCGACTTTCGCCGATGGGGACGCAAGCGTGCAGTGGATGGACAAGGACGAGAAGGTGCGGATCAAAGCGACGACTTTCGCCGATGGGAACGCATTCGTTAATTGGTTGGACAAGGACGAGAAGGTGCGGATCGGTGCGGGGACTCTCGCCGATGGGGACGCATTCGTTAATTGGTTGGACAAGGACGAGAAGGTGCGGATCAGTGCGGCGACTCTCGCCGATGGGGACGCATTCGTTAATTGGTTGGACAAGGACGAGAAGGTGCGGATCAATGCGACGACTTTCGCCGGTGGGAACGCATTCGTTAATTGGTTGGACAAGGACGGCAAGTTGCGAATCGTTGCGTCGACTCTCGCCGATGGGGAAGCATTCGTTAATTGGTTGGACAAGGACGGCGAGATGCGGATCAGTGCGACGACTTTCGCCGATGGGGACGCAAGCGTGCAGTGGATGGACAAGGACGAGAAGGTGCGGATCAGTGCGACGACTTTCGCCGATGGGAACGCAAACGTGAAGTGGTGGGACAAGGACGAGAAGTTGCGGATCGGTGCGGCAACCAACGCCGATGGGACGGTGGTACTACCAACGAGTGATCTGAAGCCGAAGTAGAATTTTTTCTTGTCGTGGCGACAAAGTCAAAGCACAATTTTTCCGAATGTGAATGGCTCCGATATGGTCACGGCGGTTTGCCGCGGCGATCAAGGTTGGGATTATGGCGATGGTGGGCGCGGTGAAATCGCACACCGTGAATACTTGAAAGTTGCGCTTGATCTTCGCGTTCATTCCCGAGAGATAGAGCATCCAATCGGCTGAACGATTCACCTGCATCTTCGCAATCAAAAACGGATTGCGAACAATTTATTGCGCGAGTCGATCCATATACTGGCATTCATGCGCCCCGATGCGCCGACTCTGATGGACTTGAAATTCTGAATGCGCCCAACCACGCAACATGCGCGCTCGATCCGCCGGCAGCAATCCAACTTCGACCAAGAACGCAATCAAACGCGCGCGAAACAACTGCTCCAGTTCGGCGTGATTGCCGACGAGGTGGGCATTTACATCGCCACCATCTTCACCTGCGCGCATTACATGAAACCATCAGTTGAGCAGGATCGAGAATTCGCTCGCCTGACCACCTGTAGGCCGCAAGCTCTCCGCCGGCAGCAGTGTCGAATGCGGACATGTCAACACACGCAACGTTCGGGGGCCACCGATCAATGGTGTCGACCCGGCGCAGTCCGTAGTGGCCGAAGAAGACCGGACGCTCATCGGCCGAGTAGGCCTCCGCGGGCGTCATCGGAAGAATCCCATCATAGGACTCGCCGATGCGAGCACCCCGAGTATCGCGGGCGATCGCTTCGCGTACATCCCGCCGGACGAGTGCGTGTTCAGCAAATGTCCGTCCTGCTGCAGGCTCGAACCAACGCACCCGAACTGCATGCCGATCGACGTTCCCCACGTCGCGGTACGACACACCGTCCGGCAATTCGGCTTCAACCCCCTTCAGCACTCGCTCCAGCGCAACCGCCTCGCAGCTATCTGGCCGTGCCCGCTCCGCGCGAATGCTGCCCAGATTGAGCAGATCATGCCAAAGCGGTGGCGAAGGGGCGATCCCAGGAGCTTTGGAGCGATCACGCTGCGCAGCAATCGCGTAGTCGATGCTGGCTGCTCGAATCCCAAGAGACTGGATTCCATTCTTGCCTGCCCAATCATCCAGTTTGCGCATCGCTGGAGGGATCCAAGCAGCGTGGACGACTCGAATTTCAGGCAGTTCAAGCCAGGCTGGCAACCGACAAGCCCACTGCACGATCTCTGCATATTCATCGGCGGTGGAATTTCGAAGTGTTTCCTTGTGTTGGTGAATGTTCTTCGGGCTGCGTCCGTTCCCCTCGTGCGAACGTAGCCAGCCCTTCGCGGGGGCAGCTCCACTGTGGAGAACAGCGCATGCATCACGATGGGCCTGACACGGGTCAAAAATCCCTCGGCTGTCTCTGCGCATGGAAAACTGGATCGCATTCACGTCGTGGTTTCCCAGCAGTGCGAAGGCGACGCCTGCATCGCACAATTCCCGAACGAGCGCCACGGACCGTACCGGCTCGGGACCGCGATCGATGTAGTCGCCAACAAAGACAAGGCGGCGACCCTCCGGATGGGTCCAACCATCTGCAACATGGCAATATCCAAGGGTGCTGAGTAGCGAATTTAGGTGATCAAACGTGCCGTGGATATCTCCGACCACATCGATCGCCCCGGATGACGGAGGAATCAGTCCCATGCACGAAAGACTACCACCTCGAAGCTATGTTCGCTAAATGGTTGTACATTGCTTGTGACTGATCTCGAGTTGTTTTGACTCGGGGAATCTCGGGGTTCTTCGAGATTGCAACCCGTACCAGCGACCTTAAACCCGATTACCAGAAGGAGACCACTAATGGATGCAAGAAGCGAGTTTCGGATTGATTCCGCGATCACGCCAGTTGTACCTCTACTGCCGACGCAATTGTTCGTCGAACTTTCGGGTGCGGTTCGGCTCAGTGCGACAGCCGCGGAGTCGATCAATCGGGACCATGGCAAGCTGCTCCTGCATCTTCCGCCCAACCCCTGGACGCCGATGACTCAGTCGAGCTTCCGAGAACTGCAGTCAATTGCGGCGTGGGCAGGCACCGTCGACCTCGGGCATCTCGGTCTGCCATCGCCATTCCCAGTTGTCTGGAGACTCCAGTGGCTGGAGCACAAAGGTCAGGAACGAATCGCCGTGCTGCGTTGCGGAGGAGCCATCGACATGACGTCGCGGGCGCAAGCGTCGGAAATGTTGATGGGCCTTCAGGAGCGTCGGAAGTCGGGTGGCCCTCTACCCTCGTGCAAGTCAACTGCTGAACTAACGGGCGAGGCGCCAGCGATACTCGAGGTGCGGGTCGAGAGAATTGCCGATGCGCTTGATCTGACATCCCTCGACGATGATTCAGGAGACACACGAGGCCTGGGGCGCCAGCGGCATATGTACGGCGAGACACCGGCGGTCATCGAGCTGTGGTCAGTAGGCGATTACTTGGGCCGGACGTGGATCCTGCTTGAACAGGACATCATCGATCGGTTTGGGTCAGTTGATCTTGCGGCCGTGCAAGAACTCATCCAGCCGGATATCGCCGAGGGGCGTTTGGCCATCGCAAAGGCTTGGAACGGGGCCGTGATCGTCAACGAGCAGTAAGCATCATTAACTCGGCCGCTAGATCTCGCTTACTCCACCAAGGAGTCTCAGAGGTCCGAGGCGACGGATGGCGAACTCACTCTATTGCCGTGCGCGACGTGGACTGGCCTGAATACAGTGAGCAACGCCCGCACCCGCAGGTTGTTTGCGCGGAACTTGTGCTTTGGCAGCGAGATGCTGCACGTCAATCAACGCATAGAGCTCCGCTTGGCGGAGCCTGCAAGGGTAGATGAAATTACGGAGTCCTCACGACACGGAACCCGACGTAGTAGTAGATGTTGTCGGGCGCGTAGCTGCCGCGCCTCGACGCGCGGCAGTAGTAGGAGCCGGAGTACCAGCCGCCGCCGCGCAACAAACGGTACGTGCCAGTCGTGGGTCCTGTGGGGTCTGTAAGTGGGCTCGAGGCGTAGTAAGTACTGCTATACCAATCCTGGCACCACTCATAAACATTGCCTGACATGTCGTGAAGGCCCAACGCGTTGGCAAACTTGCCGCCCACGGCTTTCGTTCCATAGGTAGAAGATCCTGACGCGCCATTGTTTCCTGAGTACCACGCAATGTTGCCAAGAAGTGTGTCGTCGTTTGTTCCACTTGTATATCCAGGAAAACTGTGAAACGCCGTTGTTGTTTCGGCGCGATACGCATATTCCCATTCGGCTTCAGTTGGTAAGCGCAAACCTGTGAGATACATAAAAGAAGTAGATCCTGATGCGATCATGTTCCAAGAGACTTGTTCGACAGGCTTCGTGGTATCCGATGAGTAACCGTTTGCCGGTACGAAATAACTCGGATTGCTCCCCATCTTCGCCGTCCACTGAGCCTGTGTCACTTCATATCGACCGATGTAAAACGCACTCAAAGTCACTTGGTGCGTCGGGTTCTCGTCGGAATTGCCATTGCACCCATACTGAGTCGACGGACTGCATCCCATCGTGAATGTGCCCGCAGGAACCAACAACATTTCGATGTTGCTTGAGTTGTCGCGCACTCTCCACGGCAAACCCGATGCAGTGATTGCATTTCGCATCGTGACGTTCGTCACCACAGCGGGGTCGACATATTGTTCAAGCACCGTGTACCAACCAGTTGGCACGACATAAGTAAATGCACTCGCCAAACTCGCAGTTCCACTCGGCGTCGTCACCGCAACGCTATTTGCGCCTGCAGTTCCCGCAGGCGTGACCGCTATCACGCTTGTCGACGAAACCACAACAACACTTGTCGCCGCGACTGCGCCCACTGTCACGCTTGTCGCGCCAGTCAAACTTGTTCCCGTGATCGTGATCGCAGTACCGCCCGCAGTCGAACCAGTCGCTGGAGAAACAGAAGAAATCGTCGGAGGCACGACATATGTAAACGCATTCGTCGCAGTCGCAGTTCCGTTTGGCGTCGTCACCGCAACACTCTTTGCGCCAACAGTTCCCGCAGGCGTCACCGCTGTCACGCTTGTCGACGAAACCACAACAACACTCGTCGCCGCGACTCCGCCGACTGTCACGCTTGTCGCGCCAGTCAAACTTGTTCCCGTGATCGTGATCGCAGTACCACCCGCGGTCGAACCAGTCGCTGGAGAAACAGAAGAAACCGTCGGAGGCGCGAAATATGTAAACGCATTCGTCGCAGTCGCAGTTCCGTTTGGAGTTGTCACCGCAACGTTCTTCGCGCCAACAGTTCCCGCAGGCGTGACCGCAGTGACGCTTGTCGACGAAACCACAACAATACTCGTCGCCGCGACTCCGCCAACTGTAACGCTTGTCGCGCCAGTCAAACTTGTTCCCGTGATCGTGATCGCAGTCCCACCCGCAGTCGAACCAGTCGCTGGAGAAACTGAAAAAATTGTTGGCAATACATATGTAAAAGCATTGATCTTCGTGGCAGTCCCATACGGCGTCGTCACCGCAACACTCTTCAAGCCAACAGTTCCCGCAGGCGTGATCGCAGTAATGCTTGTCGACGAAACAACAACAAAACTCGTCGCAGCAACTCCGCCAACTGTCACGCTTGAAGCACCCGTGAGATATGTACCCGTGATCGTGATCGCAGTACCACCCGCAGTCGGACCAGAAGTTGGCGAGACAGAAGAAATCGTCGGAGGCGCGAAATATGTAAACGCACTCGCCAGCGTCGCAGTTCCTCCCATTGTTGTAACACCCACGGTGCTGGGTCCCACAGTCCCAATCGGCGTCACCGCTGTGATTGTCGTTGGATCGAGCACAACGACGTTTGTTGCCGCGACACCACCGACCGTTACGCTCAGTGCCCCAGTAAGAAATGTGCCATTGATCGTGATTGGTGTGCCACCATTGGTCGATCCAACGCTTGGACTCACCGACGACATCGTTGGCGCTGCGACGTAGACGAATCCCTTCGGCATTGTCGCCGTTCCAACTGGTGTCGTTACAGTCACGCTTGCGGATCCCACCGATCCTGCTGGCGTCATTGCAGTAATCGTCGTGGGATTCACGACCGTCACGCTTGTTGCGAAAACGCCACCAACCCGCACGCTCGTCGATCCAGCGAGATAACTCGAACCCGTGATCGTGATCGTCGTGCCGCCTGAACTCGGACCCGCTCCCGGAGAAACCAATGCAATCGTCGGTGCGGGGGAAAATGTAAATGCATTGTTGGCGATGGCTGTACCGCCAATCGTCGTCACACTTACGCTCGTTGTGCCTGCTGCACCCGCAGGCGTAACTGCTGTGAGCGTTGTCGTATTCACGACCGTGACGCTCTGTGCGGGGACTCCACCGAATGCGACATTCGTTGCGCCAACGAGATAATTCGTTCCAGTAAGCGTGATCACTGTGCCGCCCGCGGGCACACCAGCGATGGGACTCACGGATGCGATCGTTGGCGGAGCGAAAAATGTGAAATTCACGCCCGCCGTCGTTCCACCCGGAGTTGTAACAGTCACGCTTTGATTACCCGCCCCACTCGCTGGCGTCACTGCTGTGATCGTCGTCGCATTCACAACGACGACACTCGTTGCCGCAACGCCACTGACTTTCACGCTCGTTGCGCCGATGAGATTCGTTCCTGTAATCGTGATCGGTGTGCCACCCGCAGATGGTCCAACATTTGGACTCACCGCTGAAATCGTTGGCGGAAGAAAGTATGTGAACGGATTGGGAGCGACCGCAACACCGGCAGACGTGGTCACTGCCACACTCGCTGCTCCGACCGTTCCTGCTGGCGTCACCGCCGTGATCAGCGTTGCGTTTATCACGACAACACTCGTTGCCGAAACACCACCGACTTTCACACTCGTCGTACCCGCAAGGAAATTCGTACCGACAATCGTGATCGCGGTGGCTCCCGCCGTTGGACCAACACTGGGGTTCACAGATGTGATCGTCGGTATCAATGCATAAGTAAACGCATTCGTTGCGGTTGCAGTACCGCCAGCGGTTGTCACGCTGACGCTGGTACTTCCCGCAGTGCCAGTAGGCGTCACCGCCGTAATCGTCGTCGCATTCACCACGACAAAGCTCGCTACTGCAACGCTGCCGACTTTCACACTCGTTGCATTCGTGAGATATGTACCGGTCAATGTGATTGCGGTGCCGCCTGTCGTGGGACCACTGTTGGGGGTGACAAGTGAAATCGTCGGTAGCGGAGTGATAAAGGTAAACGCATTCGTCAGTGTCCCTGTTCCACCTGAAGTCGTCACAGTCACACTCTGAACTCCTGCGCTTCCAGCTGGAGTCACCGCAGTAACGGTCGTTGCCGATTGCACAACCACATTGGTCGCAGCAATGCCACCCACTGTTACGGTTGTCGCGCCAGTGAGATAAGTACCCGTAATCGTGATCGCCGTGCCGCCCGTCGTGGACCCAGAATTGGGGCTGACCGTTGAAATCGTCGGCGGCGTGACATATGTAAACGCATTTGTCAGTGTGGCTGTGCCACCCGCAGTGATCACTGCCACATTCTTCGTGCCCGCAGTTCCTGCCGGAGTAACCGCCGTGACAGTCGTCGGTGATTGCACAACCATATTGGTTGCGACAACTCCGCCTACGGTCACACTCGACGCACCCGAGAGATTCGTGCCCGTGATTGTGATCGCTGTTCCGCCTGTCGTCGGACCCGCACTCGGGCTCATCGAGCCAATCGTCGGAGGAGTGACAAATGTAAATCCATTCGTAAGTGTTGCCGTTCCACCCGCTGCGGTGACGCTTACCGTTGCGCTGCCAGCAGTTCCGCCAGGTGTATTCGCCGTGATCGTCGTCGCACTCACCACAACCACGCTTGTCGCACCAATGCCACCGACCGTCACACTCGCCCCAGCGAGAAAATTCGTACCAGTAATGACGATCGCAGTTCCTCCTGTCGTGGGACCTGCATTGGGACTCACTGACGAGATCGTTGGGACTGGTGTGACGTAAGTAAAACCATTCGGCTGCGTGGCCGTGCCACTCGGGGTGGTCACCGCCACACTCGCGCTGCCCGTAGTGCTCGCAGGCGTGACCGCAGTAACGCTCGTTGCCGATTGCACAACCACATTGGATGCTGGAGCACCAGCAATTGTCACCATCGTTGCACCACCAAGATTCGTCCCTGTGATTGTGATGGGAGTGCCACCCGTTGATGGTCCACTACTTGGGCTCACGGTTGAAATCGTCGGCGCAGGGACATAGACAAAGCCGTTCGTCAGCGTGGCGGTTCCGCCGGAAGTTGTCACGGTCACGCTCTGGTTTCCCGCAAGTCCTGCAGGCGTGACGGCGGTGAGACTCGTTGCTGATTGCACCACCACATTGGTCGCAGCGACGCCACCGACTGTCACGTTTGTTGCACCAGTGAGATCTGTCCCCGCAATAGTGATCGCAGTGAAACCAGTCGTGGGACCAGTACTCGGTGTAACAGTGGAAATCGTCGGCGGAGTGACAAATGTAAATCCACTCACGAGCGTGGCTGTGCCACCAGCAGTCGTCACACTCACGCTCTTGATACCAGCAGCACCCGCAGGCGTTACCGCAGTGATTGTTGTCGAATTGACCAGAACAATATTCGTTGCTTCGACACCGCCCACTTTCACACTTGTTGTTCCCGTGAGACCTGTACCGGCAATTGTGATCGCAGTACCACCCGCAGTAGAGCCCGCGCTTGGAGTCACGGTTGAAATCGTCGGCGGAGTGACAAATGTAAATCCACCGGGCAGAGTGGCTGTGCCTCCAGCAGTTGTCACGCTCACGCTCTGGCTGCCAGCATTACCAGCAGGCGATACAGCTGTGATCGTGGATGAATTGACCACCACAATAGTCGTTGCTGCAACACCGCCCACTTTCACACTTGTTGTTCCCGTGAGACCTGTACCCGTGATTGTGATTGGAGTACCGCCCAGAGTAGATCCAGCGCTTGGGGTTATGGTTGAAATCGTTGGAGGTAGCGACGCGTATGTAAAACCACCAGCGAGAGTCGTTGTCCCGCCAGGCGTGTTCACAGTAACGCCCGCACTGCCCGAAGGACCCGCGGGCGTGACCGCGGTGATCTTGGTTGCGCTCAATACCGCAACACCGGTCGCCAACACTTCGCCCACCCTCACACTCATGGCACTCGTAAATTTTGTGCCGGTGATGGTGATTGCAGTGCCACCAGCAGTCGAGCCGCCACTTGGCGAGACAGTCAGAATGGACGGCGCCGTATAGATCCGTTGCCCCCATCGAGAGAGCAAGGTTGCTAGGTCTTGACCGTCAATCACCCCGTTGTGATCGAGGTCGCCCAATGGTGGATTCAAAACCCCCCACCCCGACAATAGGTAAACGAGATCTTCACCTCCAACGGTTCCATTGAGGTCAATGTCGCCGAAGTCGGCTTCGCAACTATCTGGAATTGCATTGGCGTTGGTATCTGCAACGCCACTGGCAATATCGCAGAAATCCGGGATGCCATTTGTATTGCAGTCGTACACCGCACCGACGGTGATCTCGCAGTGGTCGGGTATGGAATTGAAATTGCAATCTTGCGCACTTCCGTACTGCACACGCACTCGAGAGAGTGGCGCAGGACAGAATGTCGCGCTTACATCCTGAGACCCAGTGATTGACACTGCGACATTGCCGCCAGTGGACGCTGCGACGATTGTGTTCCATTCAGTTGCGGTCATTGTGACGACAGCCTGATTGGGGGTGACAGGGCAGTCCGATGCGCCGAACTGAAACAAGTTTGTGAACTGAAACCCACCAATAGTGAGGATCGCATACTCCGTTGTTGAACTGAGATCGGCTATCGCTTCAACTGTCACCGTGACTGGCGAGAGCGAATACGTCGACGCCAACAGCACCCCATTCGCAGTCACACCGAAACCGAATGCCCCCATGTTGAGAGTCTCAAGATTGTTAATGAATTCGCATGCGTCTCCGACGCCGTTGCTATCGCAGTCTGCCTGCGATGGATTCGCGATCGTTGGACAGTTGTCTGAAATGTCTGGGAATCCGTCGCCGTCGGTGTCACCATCCCCTGCGCTGGCAGATTGTGAAACGGCAAGAACAATGAGTGACCAAATTGCACACCGCAACCAAAGCGATCGATCTTTATTCATATGAGACTCCTACAAAGAGTGTAAATGGAAGCACCAGCGTTCCTCCCACAAAAATTCGAAAAACGGTCTTTTTTTACGTGGCAGTACCGCTTTGGGACCGCAACGCCTTGATAAGTCGAGACTGCGGCGGCGAGCGAGAGCAAAATGTTTGGCGATTTCATATTTGGACTCCTGTTGAAATGAACCCGAAAGACCCGATTGCCTTCAAGGTAGCCCACGGCGACGCGAAGTCAAATCAAATCTCGGCGTTTCAGGATTATGGAGTTTCAATACCCGCCACTGGTGCTGGATGAGTGATTGTCGTTGTCTCTTGAGCGACGCTGTGAAAGTTTAAGAAGCACAACGAGCAGATTATTTTTCTCGTTGAAGCGTGTTTTTACCCGATCTTCAACCGCCTTTTTTCCAACGACGCGAATGATTCGGGTACGCCCGTAACGACATTCAAAGTGAGTCCATCGCCTTTATGGTCAAGCCCAAGGAGGTCTCCGTATTTCTTGGGAAGGAGTTTCGAGAGAATCCACTTTCGTGTGTCAATTTGAAGCCGTTGTTTCTGTACTGCTCCGGAGTCTGCGCAACACGCGCGGGTTTGGAGCATAAGTGCGAGGCTCCATGCTGAATTCAGGAGCATTACAAACAAAGCGGGCGAAGTGATTCGAACTGAGCTCTGCGAAGTCCGGATCCCCGTTGCGGTTCGCAGAACCGCGGCGCTGACTTCGCGCAGCGAAGGCAGAGAGTCCGCTGCGAGTGAGGGACGGGAGGCAAAGCCTTCCGTTCCCGAGCGAAAAGCGGGCGAAGGGATTCGAACCCTCGACATTCGGCATGGAAGGCCGACGCTCTAGTAATAAAACCACTATAAAACAAGTCACTTTTGAATGCGGCGAGTTGGGGGTCAACCATGTCGCCCACAGTTGTCACGACGATCCCGACTTGATCGCAGTCATCGCTTCGTGGGCAACACTGCCTGCGGCGATCAAGTTTGGGATTATGGCGATGGTGGATGCAACGAAATCGCACACAGTGAATACTTGAAAGTTGCGCTTGATCTTCGCGTTCATTCCCGAGCGATAGAGAATCGAATCGCCCAACGATTCACCTGCATCTTGGCCACCAACGCGTGCAAGTGCGGATGGAAGTCGAGATATTCACCGAAGGTGTGGATCGCCATCACGATGGCTGGAACACCGTCATGCGCTCTTGTGCCAACGCCGCCCGCGTCGCCAAACGCATCACGCAGAAAGTCACTCACGCAATGACTGCGCGCTGGCGCATGTGTTGCTGCCCTAAGCCCACCCCCCACTTTGCACTGACCCGCCCCTTTGCACTACTCTGTGTTCTTCCATGGGTGATGACGACACAATCCCGCCACAGCCAAACTTGCCGCAAGACGGTGACGAAACGCTGCAATATCCAGATAAAGATGCTGTCGGCAGCTTCTTCAAAAAAATAAATGCCGCCGACACCACTTCGCTGGAAAAACCAAGCGACGAAATTGGTCCTTACAAACTGCTCACACAAATTGGCGAAGGCGGCTTTGGAACTGTGTGGATGGCCGAGCGCCGCAAGCCATTCGTGCAGCGCGTGGCGCTGAAAATTATCAAGGCCGGCATGGATTCCAAAAGTGTTCTTGCGCGCTTTGATCAAGAGCGACAAGCGCTTGCGGTAATGAACCACCCAAACATTGCAAAAGTTCTTGACGGCGGCCTAACGCCTTCGGGTCGCCCCTACTTCGCCATGGAATATGTCAAGGGCGAACCCATCACCAACTTCTGCGACAACCGAAAACTTTCGCTGAAGGATCGTTTGCAACTATTCACGCAAGTATGCGACGCCATTCAGCATGCGCACACAAAGGGAATTATTCACCGCGATCTGAAACCGGGAAATATTCTTGTGACTTCTGGCGAAGGCGACGCTGCGCAAGCGAAGGTGATTGACTTTGGCGTGGCCAAGGCGCTGACGCAGCGCATGAGCGAGCAAACTATTTTCACCGAGACCGGCCAAATGATTGGCACGCCCGAGTACATGAGTCCCGAGCAGGCCGAACCCGACGCGAGCGACATTGACACTCGCAGTGATGTGTATTCGCTGGGCGTTGTGTTGTATGAACTTCTTTGCGGCGCGCTTCCATTTGAGAAAAAGGAACTTCGCAACAAGGCGTACCGCGAAATTCAGCGTATGGTCAGGGAGGACGATCCGCCAACTCCCGCGGCGCGACTGTCTTCTATTGCGAAAAGTGACACCGCGCTTTCTAGTCGCATTGCAACGGCGCGGCGTGAACTTCCGGTGTCGCTGAACCACGCGCTGAAAAGTGAATTGGAATGGATTCCGCTGAAGGCGCTTCGCAAAGAACGCAATGAGCGCTACGAAACCCCCAGAGATTTGGCCGACGACATTCGCAACTATATAGATGGCAGGCCGCTGATCGCCGCGCCGATTTCAAAGGCGTACCGTATGCGCAAATATGTGCGGCGCAATCGCAGCCTTGTTGTTGCGGTGGGCGCGATTGTTGCCGCGCTGGTGATTGGTCTAGGTGTTGCTTCTTGGCAGTGGCGTGTGGCGGAGGCGCAAAAGCAAATTGCTGAAGCGCAAAAGCAAATTGCGGAAGCGCAAACAATTGAAGCCGATAGCGCGCGTGAATTAGCGCAAGCAGAAACCGTCCGCGCGGAAGCGCAAACGAAGATTGCTGTTGCGGTCGCTGAGTTCCAAACAAAGATGCTAAGCACTGCGGACCCCGACCAATTATTGGGTGACAAAGTCACCGTAATGCAAGCCATGCAGGCCGCAGTCAAAGAAATCGATCAAGGCGAACTGAAGGATCAGCCGCTTGTGGAAGCGAACTTACGACAAAATATTGGAGCAACATTTTTCTCCTTGGCTCGATATGAAGAGGCAGAGTCATTATTTCGCGAAGCGCTCGAAATTTATCGCAAAGCTCTCCCTGTTGGACATCCAAATATTGCCAATTCTTTAAACAGCCTTGCATTACTGCTTCAAGCACAAAACAAACTGGCAGAGGCAGAGCCACTATTGCGCGAAGCGCTTGAAATCAGGCGCAAGGCCCTTCCTGCTGGACATCCAGATATTGCCCCTTCTTTAAACAACCTTGCATTTCTGCTTAAAGCACAAAACAAACTGGCAGAGGCAGAGCCATTATTTCGCGAAGCGCTCGAAATTACTCGCAAGGCCCTTCCTGCTGGACATCCAAATATTGCCGCTGCTTTAAACGGCCTTGCATTACTGCTTCAAGCACAAAACAAACTGGCAGAGGCAGAGCCATTATTTCGCGAAGCGCTCGAAATCAGGCGCAAGGCCCTTCCTGCTGGACATCCAGATATTGCCAAATCTTTAAACAGCCTTGCATTACTGCTTCAAGCACAAAACAAACTGGCAGAGGCAGAGCCACTATTGCGCGAAGCGCTCGAAATTAATCGTATGGCCCTTCCTGCTGGACATCCAAGTATTGCCACTACTTTAAATAACCTGGGTGATTTGTTGAAATTACAAAACAAGCTGGCAGAGGCAGAGCCACTATTGCGCGAAGCGCTCGAAATCAGGCGCAAGGCTCTTCCTGCTGGACATCCAGCTATTGCCACTACTTTAAATAACCTGGGTGATTTGTTGAAATTACAAAACAAGCTGGCAGAGGCAGAGCCACTATTGCGCGAAGCAGCAGAAATTAATCGTACGAATGCTTTAAACGAGCAATCAGTGAGGCCTAAGTAGTTTCTTATATGTTTTGTAAGAGTGTTTATTGTTTATGTTTTAATTAGAACGCGTATTTGTTAACTGGTGCTTTGCATGCGCCGCCATCATTGCCTTGCGTTGCTTTGTGAAGTGCCACCAGCGGCAGGGTTTCTTGCCGTGCGCTTGCGAAATGGCGGACATGAATACATCGATCACGCATGGGTCGTGCAAACCACCTGTTAGCCGGCCGAGTTTGCGCCACAATTGTTAGGACTTCGCTTTTTCAGTGTCGCGGACGGGCGCCCGACAAATCCACTGTGAAGCGGAGGTTCCGTGCGATAAGTGTAACAATGCGGTGCTGCAATACGAATGAATGGCGACAATGTGGTGCATTGGCAACCTTCGCCCTCATTGCGGAGCGGTTTCCTCCGACTTCCCTGCCCTCGGCGGTGTTCGCATGGCGGGAAAGTCACATGCGACAGCCACACGATTTTTCAAATCGCGTTTGTCACACCTGCCAGAGCGGTGGATCACAGTCATCGTCCGGCATCGGATCGTCAAGCCACGGCTCGATGACGAGCTGGCCGCGGTCGAAGATGCCCGACACCGCCACAGATTCCTCCACCGGTTGAGCGTTCAATTGGCGAATCTGGTTTCCTCACGATTCATCCTCTGATGCGCACGCGGCGGTTGGTGTCGTTGCCTGTATCTTGCGAAACTCAATGAGCACCACGAATATTGCCGACAGCCTGAAGAATGTCTCGGACAAAGACCGCAAGTAGATCGAGCCTGCCCAGGAGATGCTCGGTCCAGATCCCGCGACGATGGGTGCGGTAAAGAATTTGTTCTGGGGCAACTTTCGCGAAGACTTGCTCTTTCCATATCCCGTGAGCGCGCGCGAAGAGACCGTACGGTGTGACGCGCTTCTTGCGAAGCTCGATCAGTATCTGCTCGCTGAACATCCAACGCACGAGATCGACCAAGATCAACACATCCCCCACTGGGTCATCACCAGCCTCTTCGACATTGGCGTGCTCGGCATGACGATCTCGGTGCAACACGGCGGAGGCGGCTTCGGCGCCACAAACTCTCGGCGAAACGATCTCGGATGGTCGGTTCACCGAACCGCGGAGCTGAGCGATCATGATGGAGATCTTCTTTGTTCCGCAAGGGGTGAGATCCACGCCACGTTGATCCGCGAGTCGACACCGAGTGCGCGAGTCAGTCTCGCGTCAATTCTCGACACACCACATCGACGCCGTGCGCGTCCGCTGCCGTCGTACTTCGGATACTGATCTCGACCTCGATTGACTGGCCTGCTGGAATGGGCCCGATGTTCGCATCGGTCGACCCGCCAGGAACTACAACCCTCTTTGCTTCCTCCAGCGCCGATCCATCCTTGGCACGAACAATGAACGTCACGAGAGCCTTGCGGACATTCAGGGTTCCGCCGTTCTTCACGCGAAGCTTCAATGTCGAATAGCTTCCAGTAAGGCGATCTCTGCGTTCGAGAATCTCCGTAGTGAGCTTTGCATCCGCCGTCAGGTTCGGATCGCCGACATTCCAAGGCGTCGTGACGGAGTGGTCGGGCCACTTGTCCGGCTTCGTAGTGGACTTCCATCGAGCCTCTGCGAACAAGTGCTTGATATCCCATTCACTGTGCTCCGCGAGCTTCGCAAGCTGCTCGTTGAGGGCCGTGTCAGCGATGAGATTCTGGAAGAACTTGTCCCGACCTTTCGTGACGATCTCCTCGACATTTCGGAGCACGATGTAGTCGCCGGCCTTCAATTCGCTCACGCCTTTGTCGGGCACTGGGGTTGCGATGATGCAGGGGGACAGCTGAAATACCTCCGTAGTCGGGCCGACATTTCCTGGACGCACTCTCCACAGTTCCGCAACGCGGCAGAGAATCACGAAGCGACGTGCTTTGGCGATCTTCGCGTCCACGCGCGACAGTGCGGCGCGAGCATCGGCTGCTCCTTTCTCGTCATTGACATCATCGACGCGCTTCTGCGCCTTCTCACGTTCGGTGTTGAGGGAACGTGACAAGGGACGTTCGGCGACTTTGTCGACCTGCGCGTAGATTGGTTGTTTCAACCACCCAGCTCGATCCGATTGACTAGACGCACCATTGGTGATGGTCAACGTGCAGAAGAAGAAAAAGAACAGTGCAGGAACGATTCGCGCGAGGGAGCCTTTTGCAGGCTTTGGATTTGGCTTCGCCGGCGCAGCGCCACCTTGACTTGCACCAACAAGTGCCGCCAACATCACCACCCCAACCAACATCAGCACGATATTGCGACCGGAATTGATCATCGCCAAAGGGTATCAGTCGCAGGCTAGCAATTGCGTCAGCGTGCGCAGTGCGCTTATGCCTTGGCCGTGAGTTTCGACCACGCAAGTGCGCCGACATTGATTATAAAAGGCGTGAATGCCCCTTTCGTGTTGTGCTCCTGATGTGAGAAGCATGAGGATTGGAGGTGACGAAGCCCCCAAAATGCAAGCAGCCCACCTTCAAGTGGCCGCAAAGACCTACAAAGACCTTCATATATTGACACGAAATCAGAGGATTTTTAGGGTGTTTGGACCTGATTTGATGCTTTTGTCCATGGGTGTCCCCTTACGAGCATTCTCGCTCATTTGGGTGTCCACGAAATGGGAAAGATCAGATTGCATCTCCTAGTTCTTCACCTCAATCAGGAGTCAGTCGATCAATGGCTAACTCAGCCCAAGCGAGTTCGAATGCCGATAGCGACCTCGTCAGCTCCCGACAGCGTCAATCTGTCCACAATCCACAGGCGGGATCAGGTCGCTGGGCACTGCGAGTGCCCAGAACAACACGGAAATTCATGCCGAAGGGAGCGAGGCGAAACGTGTGCACCTCGCGATGCGCTCAAAGAGGGGTTGCTCAGCGTCCATCTAGATCACCGCCGTCGAATTGGTAAGCGTCTATCGAGGTCGACACCACGGTCTTTGGCAAACATGTGCACATCCGTCGCAGCAGACAAGACTCGTTCGCACTGTTCTTCCGCAAACTTCTTGCCTGCTGCGGGTTGTCTGCCATGAATGAGGCGATGCCGCAACTCAAATGCCCCTCTAAAGGCACCCCAGTTCTGAACTACTTTCGGAAGAGTGGCCCCGCGAGTGGGTGCGACAACCTCCCCCCAAAGTGCTTTGTAGCCATCGAGCGTGGAACACTTCGACAAGCGACATCGCACATCCCTGTTTGGAATACAGGACATCGCTACTAGTGCTCGCCGGACGGTCCATTCAAATGAAGCCGCTGCTAACAGAACCGCAATGACTGGTTCGCTACGCTCAGCGAAGTTGCGAATCGCAGTGTGACGCGTTGTAATCGGATCTGAGAATTTGAAAGTCACTCTTTCCTGTCATCAAAAGCAAAGTTGGAGTTCAAGCGCCGTCCGCTGGAGGTGTCTCAAGAGCATGATCCCCATGCGCTCAGCACAAAGCCCAAATCTGCACCATCCACAACGCCATTATCATCAATATCGCAGTGATAGACGCCGCCACCCGCCGTTCCCCAGGCGCTAAGTATCGCTGCGAGATCCACGCCGTCGACTTGGCTGTCTCCACTGACATCTGCCGGGCATGTCACTGGAATCACGAGCATGTGGGATCTACCTGCCGAAATTCCAACACACCGACCTAGGATTGCCGGGACTGCGGTCTGGCCAAACTCATTCCGCCCCCACGCATGAACGTTGCCATCGGTTCGCAAGGCAGCAGAAAAGTACTCCCCAGCAGAGACCTGCGTGCAAGAACCCAGATTGGTTGGGACACGCGACTGGCCCCAGTTTGACCCACCATTGGCGGTCGTTGATCCTGCGCCCCACGCCCTCACGGTGCCATCGGTTCGAATCGCAAGTGTGTGGTACGACCCGCCACAGACCTGGGTGCAGGCTCCTAGGTCGGTGGGCACGTTTGACTCCCCAGAGTCGTTGCGCCCCCAACATTGCACCAGACCGCTCGATCGAACGGCACTAACATGTGACCAAACTGAGAGTTGAATACACGATCCAAGATTGACTGGAACTGTTGACTGCCCGTACGAATTGCTCCCCCAGACTCGGACAAGTCCACTAGTCTGAATTGCCCCGCTGCTCACCCCGTTGGCGGAAATCTGAATGCACGAGCCAAGATCCGTCGGAACTGTTAGCTGCCCCCACGAATTGCTCCCCCAGCACCGCACCAAACCATCCGTTCTCAAGGCTACTGTGTGGTATGCCCCCGCCGCGACCTGCAGACATGGACCCAGGTCAGAGGGGATGATTGATTGTCCGTAATGTGGAAAATCCGCAAGAACCAACTCGCCAGCGCCCCAAGCTTGAACCGTGCCTCCCCCTTGGAGCACCACAGAATGGTAGTATCCAGCTGCGACCTGAATCGGAATTCCCGAAGGTAACTCCTCTGGAATCGCACACTGACCAAACTCGCAACCACCCCACACTTGCACGGTTCCATCCAATTGCACGGCTGCGGAGTGAGCCAACCCCGCAGCGACACCAATGCAGTGACCGAGCCCGACCGGCACGGTGGTTTGGGCATCCGTGTCAGCCCCCCATGCACGAACAGTCCCGTTCCTTTGAATCGCCAGCACATGCCCCCAACCTGCGGTGATTGCATCGCAAGGACCAAGATCCGTCGGCACAGTCGTTTGTCCAGCCCAGTTCCACCCCCAAGCACGCACAGCACCATCCACTCGAAGCGCAACCGAAAAACTGTTTGAGGCGGCAACGGCCGTGCACACACCAAGATCCGCTGGGATGGTGATTTGACCAAATCCGTTGGTCCCCCACCCACGCACAATCCCGTTGTTCATAACGACGAGCGAGTGAGAGTTCCCACCCGCAATCCTCACGCACAATCCCAAGTCGTTCGGGACAACATTGTAACCACCAGCCGAGGTCTCACGGCCCCATGCACGAACCGATCCATCTGTTAAAATAGCTAAAGTGTGAAATGAACCAGCCGCAACCGCAACGCATGTTCCTAGATTTGATGGCACGATCGATTGACCGTAATTGCCAGAAGAACCGTCATTGGTGGTTCCGGCGCCCCACGCGCGTACTACCCCATTCACCTGAAGCACAACCGTGTGCTTTTCCCCAGCCGTAACATCTTGACAATGTGTCAAGTTGGCCGGGACTGCGGTCTGGCCAAACTCATTCCGCCCCCACGCATGAACGGTGCCATCTCCCTTGAGTGCAACGATGTGGTCCCCACCAGAAGCGATTTTCGTGACTGGTCCTAGGCTGTACGGCACTAAACTCTGGCGATGGGAATTTGCTCCCCAAGCAACTATCGACACACGTTCGTTGCAATCCGAAATACCGTCACCGTCAGAGTCTGCATCCGGAATTCCACATCCGCATGCACCAATGGTGATCTTGAGCGGATCGTTCGGACACCCATCCGATCCGTCAGGCGTTCCATCATTGTCATCGTCATTGTCGCATGCGTCGCCGATCTGGTCTGAATCGTTGTCTGCTTGTGTTGGGTTGTAGGTCACAGAGCAGTTGTCGGTGCCGTCAAGAATGCCGTCATTGTCATCATCTGGGTCGCAAACATTCCCAGCGAAATCACCGTCACTATTCAACTGTGTTGGATTTACTACCGATGGGCAGTTGTCGAGATAGTCGGGGATGCCATCGCCATCGGCGTCCGAGTCGGGGTCTTCCAGTGCGAGCGTGTGGTACCCCCCGGCTGTTACCGCCACTGCAGAGAAGGGCGGAACATCGCATTGCCCATAGTCATTCTGTCCCCACGCGACAATGGTTCCATCGGCCTTGAGCGCAACCGTGTGGTGTGCGCCAGCCCCAATCTTGGTAACGGAATTCGCCGTAGCAGGGACAGTGCACTGTCCACCATCATTCAGTCCCCAGCACGCCACTTGTCCGTTAACCTTGAGAACAACAGTGTGTGCGAATCCGGCCGAGACAGCAATGACGATCGGTAGGCTCGCCGGGACTTCACATTGGCCGTCAGCATTCCCACCCCAGCATGCCACTATCCCGCTCGATTTTAAGGCAACCGTATGGTAATACCCAGCAGCAATACTGGTAACTGATCCGAGCGTCGGTGGCACGGAGGATTCTCCATAGGTGTTACTACCCCAGCACACGACACTGCCGCTGGTTCTTACTGCAACCGAATGATGATGACCCGCGGCAATTCTGGTCGCAACACCCAACTCTGCGGGAGTATCGCATTGGCCGTCTGCATTCCCACCCCAGCATAAGACTGCGCCGTTCGTCTGAAGCGCCATCGAGTGCGTGCGACCAGCAGCGACGGCGGTACAAGTCCCCAAAGTCGGCGGAAGGGTGGACTGACCGTAGTCGTTGTTTCCCCATGCGCGAACTGTTCCGCCAACCTGAATAACAAGGCTCGAGTTGTATCCAGCCGACGCTTGAGTGCAAAATCCCAATCCCTGTGGAGGCGTGCACTGCCCAGATGTGTTCATACCCCAGGCCCGTAAAGGGCCTTGCGCAAGTGCTCCTGAAGCGAGTCCCGCCGCCAACAACAGCATGGACGCCAATTCAAGTCGAACCGTTGTCAGGAAGTATTCCATACGACGAATCCTCCAAGATCTCCACCATTCAGCAGCCGATAGATGTCATTAGCCGATGTCATCAAACAGTCGTCACAGGAATTGCACCCGATCAAACCGCACTCATTGTTCCTAGCAACCATACACTAGTGGCGAACAATTGCAAGTGTCAGAGCCAATTTTTAACCTCGCTCTACTTCTCGCCAACTGGGGCGACGCACCTCATCACGACATCCCGCCATCGACTTGCCCGTTGAACTCGACCAATCCGTAACTGACACCTGCGGATCAGCCGGACTCGACCAACGCAGCAACAAAACACTTGCGGATCCTCTGCGCAATTTGTAGAAACGAATTGTTGCGGCTACCAGTCGTTTCATCAACATACAAGTCGCGCCTGACTTCGAGCATTATTGCGGACACCGCTTTGTTCTTTCGGTACTGCGACATCGGCACCAATGCGCCTGCGAATGGCGCATTAACTCCAACGATAAAACCGTCATCTCTAAAAGAATTTACAACGGCATCTGTCAGCGAACTCGGTGTGTGAAAATCATCAGTTCCGATACAAATCTCTGGACGATCGAGATTCTGGTCCAGTTCATATGGCCAAGGTTTTGACGGAAAACTATGCACATCAATGATGAATGCCTTTCCATACTTCGACAGCGCCAAATCAGTTGCTGCTTGTAGTTGTTTGTGATGAGGTCGGTAAAACCTTTCGAGAAGATCTTGACGATCACCATTCGTCAACGGATGGCGAAGTTTCCGAAGGTCGTGCGTCCGACTATAAACGGCACCCATTCCCCTCTCAGCCATCTTCTCCTGATCGTCGTCCTCGAATCTTTCAACATCGACAACAAGTCGGCTTACGTGCGCTCGGACGACCTGATTCTCTGGGATATCTGAGGCAATCAACTGATGTGTGTGATGATCCGTCATTCTTAACAACTCGGTATCTAGGTCCAAGTCGTTTAGGACAAACTGACCGCGAACGTCTTCGGGAATAATCATCGAGTCATGCGGGACGTGCATTACAACCCAGTGTGGCAAACTACTCATCGGGGGATACTCCATCCGCACCAAAATGCATTTGCGCTCTTGAACTCATTCACCCAATAGCCCATTGGAAAAATCTTCGTCATCAATCGCACTTCTCCCTGCTGCTTCGCAAACTCTCCCATACAGGATTACTGCGATGTCTTTGGCCTGCGCATTAACTTCCGCTTTACTACACACCGCCACGATCTGACGAAATTCGGCTGCCTGTGCGTCCTCTAGATCTTGCCCCCACATCGCTTGAATCTGGTCATCGTTCAACGCCCCCTCATCAACGTCCTCTTGGGTTACATGATC
>Ga0209086_10000781_pt1 | contig 26479 bp, 22 predicted proteins | sample M_130207_XF_Meta_FD_187312 | JGI IMG/M metagenome (GOLD analysis project Ga0209086, IMG submission 187312) | Freshwater microbial communities from Lake Montjoie, Canada to study carbon cycling - M_130207_XF_MetaG (SPAdes) (version 2) | ecosystem: Environmental > Aquatic > Freshwater > Lake... | reverse complement strand
TGATGGCTCGTGTTTCGATTCGGCGCAAGTTGTCGTTGCGAATACGGTCGCGAATTATGCGAGCGAGATTCAGCGATTGACTGCAAGTTGCGCGGTGATTGCTGAAGGCGAAGTTGTTGCGAGTCAAGGCAAAGGTCAATCAGTCGAATTGCAAGCGAGCAAAGTTGAAGTCGTTGGTTGGGTTGAAGACCCAGACTCGTATCCGATTCAACCTAAGCCGCATTCGTTTGAGTACTTGCGCGAGGTTGCGCACTTGCGGCCTCGCACGAACACATTCGGCGCGATTGGACGCGTACGTCATTGTCTTGCGATGGCAGTGCATCAATTTTTTAATGATCGCGGATTCTGTTGGATTCATACGCCGATTATCACAGGTAACGACTGCGAAGGCGCGGGCCAAATGTTTCGCGTGTCGACTCTTGATCTTGCGAATATTCCAAAAACTCCAGAGGGCAAAGTTGATTTCTCGCAAGACTTTTTTGGACGCGAAGCGCATCTGACTGTTTCCGGCCAATTGAATGTCGAAACATGGTGCGCTGCGCTGAGCAAGGTTTATACATTTGGTCCAACTTTTCGCGCCGAAAATTCCAACACGAGTCGTCACTTGTCAGAGTTCTGGATGATCGAGCCAGAAATTGCATTCGCGAGTTTGGTCGAAGATGCGCAATTGGCTGAAGATCTGCTGAAATTTATGTTCAAGGCATTACTGAACGAACGCGGCGACGATCTCAAGTTTTTCGCAGAGCGCATTGATAAAGAGTGCATCACGCGATTAGAGAAATTGGTCGAAGCGCCTTTCGAGCGGATGAATTACACAGATGGCATTGCGCATCTCGAAGCCGCGATTGCCAAAGGACACAAATTTGAATATCCAGTTTCGTGGGGGACTGATTTGCAAAGTGAACACGAGCGATATCTGACCGAGCAACTTGTTGGACGGCCAGTGATATTGATGAATTATCCCAAAGACATCAAAGCGTTTTACATGCGTATGAATGATGATGGTAAGACGGTCGCAGCGATGGACATTCTTGCGCCAGGCATTGGTGAAATTGTTGGCGGCAGTCAACGCGAAGAGCGACTCGACATGCTCGACAAACGTATTGATGAAATGAAACTCGATCGCAACGCATATTGGTGGTATCGAGATCTGCGGCGATATGGAACCGTCCCGCACGCAGGATTCGGACTTGGATTCGAGCGAGCAATTGTTTATGCGACTGGCATGGCGAACATCCGCGATGTCATTCCGTTTGCGAGAACGCCGAAATCTTGTGAGTTTTGAATGCTCAAAAGTGGTTCGTGCAGATTTTGGCAGCGGACTGATTTGACCACGGGCTCAAACACATACGGAATTGTTTTATGTGAGCGCCGCGGGACGCATGGATGGTCTCGAAAGTGGTTCGTGCAGATTTTGGCAGCTGAATGATTTGCCCCCGGGCTCAAACATGCATGGACTCAAATGTGGTTCGTGCAGATTTCGGCAGCGGACTGATTTGCCCCCGGGCTCAAACATGCTGCGCGCTGAAATCTAGCGCGCCCTCCGGCGCGCGCCAAGACAACTACGCGGACTCCGGCTCGGCTTGCAAACTCGCCGGGGTTCAAATCATTCCGCTGCCCACGTTGGCGAATCAAATTCTCGCTCGAACGTTTTTCAGTTCCGTCGCGCATCTGTTTGCGTGCCCAGCCGTTGAAAAATTCTGCCGGGCGAGTTCCGCAGGCGGCCGACTGAACTTGCAATAAAATTTCGCAAATCAGATCGTGTCGGTCGCCGAGGACTGTTTGAGCCCGGCGGGATCTTTTCACGGCTGATCCCTTATGAGTTTCCGTGGCTGTTTCCGTGGCTGTTTCCGTGGCTGTTTCCGTGGCTGTTTCCGTGGCCGTGTCCGTCACGCTACTGAAATCTTGGAATCATCGGTGGTATCACGCCAGGCAGCAATCGATCGCGAAAGTGCATCCAATCGCGCCGCATTGCATCACCACTTGCATCAGGAGGCTGAACATATGCGTGCGTATTTCCCGCACTCTGCAACTCCTGCATCGTCGCAACAACCGCTGGATTTTGAAACGAATAAGACTCCGTCGATCCATCGACATGGCTGTATGTCACCGCGCTCGGCGCCCACATCGCAGGAGTGTCGATCCATCCCGCCCATCCAGACGCGATCGCCCACGCACCTGGATTCAGCGTGCCTGCAGGTGCAATCGAACCAGCAGGCGGCCGCGGATCGATCACCCATCCGTGCGTGTTGTAATTATTGGGGCCACCATCTTGCTCGACGATCGACATGATCGTGTGCGATGGTGCTTTGATTTGCGCCAAGTGCGTCGACTTCCACGTGCGCGGCGTTATCCCTTGACTGCAATACCAATCCAACCACGCTTTTCCATAATTTGCGACATCGTTTGGAACGGTCACGCCAATGAAAGCATTCAAGGAATAACTGCGAAGTCGACCGGTGGGATCGAGAGGCGAACTATAAACAGGAACGGAACCGACATACGAAAAGAGTCGGCCCTGCTTCAACGCGCCTTCATTTTCCGCGCCACCATTCATCCGTTCATTCCCTTCGCGATCGGCGCCAGGATATGACGCGGTCCAAGAGTGATACGAAGCGTTGGTCAAATTTCCGTTGTTGAGCACGATTGGAAAATTTCCACACGTATCGCTCGTTAATGTGAATGCACCCATCGCACCTCGAAATGATGTGCAAGGACTTGCGAATGCGCCGCCGTTGTCAGTTGCATAACTTGACTGCGCAAGCGCAATCTGCCGTTGATTCGAAAGACACGACATCGTGCGCGCCATCAATTTTACTTTCTGGAATCCGACGAGCACGAGCGCCAAGAGCAGCGCGATAATTGCAACCACTACAAGAAACTCGGTAAGAGTGAAACCGCGCCGAGTGTTGCGCAAGAAATTCATTCTGCTTGATATCGAGGGATCATTGGAGGGATCACCCCAGGCATCAGTCGGTCTCGAAAATGCATCCAATCACGGCGCCAAGGTCCGGTTGCAGCGTTGTCTGCGGGTTGAGCGTATCTGTGAAAGATTCCAGCTCCAGGTGGTCCTTGCATCGCAGTCACGATCGATTTGTTCTGCAATGAATATGACTCAGTCGATCCATCGACATAGCTGTATGTAATGCTGGTCGGTTCCCAAAATGCAGGCGTATCGATCCAACCTTCCCAGCCGCCATAATTTGCCCATTGACCTGGATTTGGCGTTCCTGGTGGAGCGATGGAACCAAGCGGTGGTCGCGGATCTATCATCCAACTTCCATCGTTCAGATTCTCCCCTTTATTATCGTCTTCGACGATTGACATTATTGTTTGCGAAGGAAACTTTTGGTGGGCGACGTGCGTCGAAACCCATTCTCTTGGCGTGACGCCTTGACTGCAAAACCACGGAAAGAATTTTGGCGCCCACTCGACTAAATCATCCTCTGGAACGGTTACTCCCACGAAAGCACTGAGCGAATAGCTGCGAAATCGATCGCTTGGATCGAGGGGGGATTTATAGACAGGCAGCGATCCGACATATGGAAACAGACGCCCTTTCGTGATCGCCGTTTCAAGTTCTTTTGTTTGTGGGTAGATCCCAGTGACATTGGTGCCATACGACGCAGTCCAACTATGATAGGAGTCTGCAGCCGGGTTTCCCTTGTTGAGCAAAATCGGAAATGAATCGCAAGTAGTGGTGGCGAGCACAGACGAAAGTAAATTAGGCACCGCCGTCCGACTGCTCGTATACGCACCACCATTGTCCGTGGCATAACTTGCCTGAGCCAACGAAATCTGCCGCTGATTGGAAAGGCAAGACATCGTTTTTGCCATCAACTTTGCTTTGCGAAAGCCGATGAGGATCAATGCGAGAAGCAGCGCGATGATCGCGACGACAACAAGAAGTTCGGTCAGTGTGAATCCGCGCGACTCTGGAGAAAATCGAGCTCGCGTTTGACTTGATAGGAAAGTGAACTGCTTCATCTGTACAGGAAAGAGTATCCGCAAAGATTCACCGAGCAATCACTTTTCTATACGCAAATATGGGTTGCGAGAATGGAAAATTGTTGGCAAATCAAGTGCTTTGTAAAGGCAGACGGCGGTATTCTTATCCAATGCGAAAAACCACCACATGGCTGACTGCAACACTCGCCTGCTTCCTCGTGGGAGGTTCGTCTGCAAGTGCGTTCATCTCGCTCATTGAGCAAACTGCGCCGCCAGCTGCGCCTGTCACCCCTCCTGTGACGCCGCCTGCCACGCCGCCAGTGACAACGGACAAGACAACTGATAAGGCAAGTGAAGGGACGAAGACTCCGACAACGAAGACACCCGCCGCAAAAACTCCCCCCAAGACGCCTGCGGCGAAAACGCCAACTGCGAAGCCACCAGTACAAGAGAAAAAGAAAGCAGATGCTGCGAAAGAAGCAACTGAAACACCGGCAACTGATCCAGCACCTGCGACAACTCCCGAGGCGGACATTCCACCTGAAATGGTGAAGTATGCAAAGATGGCAAAGAGTGGGAAGTTTAAGGAATTCACAAGGCTTGCTGCCGAGCGTCAAGCGCTCTATGTCAAATCATCTGCGCTGCGAATGGAGATGCGTGGAACAGAAGCCACTCAAGCGCAGTCGGATGCAGTTGCGAAAGTTCAAGCAGACATCGGAAAAGTCGCCGATCGCATGGACACTTTCAGTTCAGGAAAAGAATGGACGCAGGATGATTATGTGACGATGGATTACATCGTGAGTGAGCAAATGCGTTTGAATCCGATCAAGTAATCGTACGAAATGACATTGAGAATTACATTTCAGGAATTCGTCTTATGCCACTGACTTGCAACATCGACCGACGAGGACGAAACATGCGAATCGCAATTGGTGCGATGATCGAAGGTCTGGGATGGCTATTGTTGGCGTTAAAGTTTTTGGGCAAAATCGAAGGTGATTGGCCGTGGGTTGTTGGTGTCGCCGCGATCTTGGGCGGAATGTTCATGATCGTCGAGGGGGCGCTTGGTTGGTGCGCAGTACGTGCGATGGGATTCAAGACACCCATCTGATTCTGTGCATACTCTGAGTTGATTCGACCAGGCCAATCCGATGAGTTGCAATCACAATCACGCTCGAGCTGACAACTCAAATAGAAATCCGCTGAGAGATCCAGATTTGTTGTCAGCGATTCTCTGCGGAACATTTTTGCTTGCAGGAGTGATTGCGCCACGATTCGGCGCAGACGAATTGACCACGCACATTCTGTTGTGGATCTCGTGCGCAGTTGGTGGATGGCACGTCACCTTTCGATCCTTTGCACAACTCTTTCGATTTCAATTGGATGTCGATCTCTTGATGTTGGTCGCTGCGATTGGCGCTGGAGTGATCAATCGATGGGAAGAGTCTGCGATCTTGCTCTTGCTGTTTTCTTTAGGTCACGGACTTGAGGGACTCGCAACCGATCGTGCGCGAAACGCGATTCGAGCACTTGGAACTTTAACGCCAAAGGTTGCGCGCGTCGTGCGTGCTGGCATCGAACAAGAGCTTCCTGTCGAATCCCTTGTGGTCGGTGATCAAGTGCGCGTGATGCCCGGCGAGCGAATTGCTGTGGATGGTGATGTCAGCGAGGGCGAAAGCGCTGTCGATCAAAGTCCAATCACTGGCGAAAGCGTGCCAGTACGAAAAATGGTGGGATCGTCCGTCTATGCCGGAACGGTAAACGGCGATGGATTGATCCTCGTGACGACAACCAAGCTGGCGTCGCAGACGACGATGGCGCGAATGGTCAAATTGGTCGAGGAGAGTCAAGCCAATAAAGGCAAGACGCAGCGGATGACAGAGAAATTTACGCGCGTCTATACGCCGATTGTTTTGGCGAGCGTGCCAACAATCATCTTTGTGCTAATGACTTTTTTCAGCATGACTTTCGCTGACGCATTTCTGCGTGCGATGGCGGTGCTCGTTGGAGCGTCGCCGTGCGCGTTGGTCATCTCGACTCCAAGTGCTGTGCTTGCTGGCATCGCACAAGCTGCGCGCAGTGGCGTGCTGATCAAAGGTGGAATGCATTTGGAATCGCTTGGGACTGTGCGCGCGATTGCGTTTGATAAGACTGGGACTGTGACCCAAGGGCGACCTGAAGTCACGGATGTTGTGGCAGGCGAAGGATCAACAGAGCAAGATGTACTGAGTATTGCACTTGCACTCGACCAACATTCTTCGCATCCACTTGCTCTCGCAGTTGTGCGGCGTGCAAAGAACGACTCGGTGAGCGCGCCAGAAATTCAGGCAATTCGTGCGATTCCTGGGCGAGGTGTTGAAGGAATGATTGCCAATGAACGTGCATTGATCGCAGGACCGCGCGCTTTCGGACGGGATGGAAATCCGAAAATTCCAAATGCGCTCCGTGAGCGGATTGAAAAACTCGAAGCACAAGCACGCACTGTTTCTGTCATCTCGATCGGCGAACGAGTGGTCGGAGCGATTGCGATGGCGGATCAAGTGCGACCTGATGTTGCGCGGATCTTTGCGAGACTGAAATCGCTTGGCATTCGCAGGCTGATCATGCTGACGGGTGACAACGCGACAGTCGCAAGTGTGATTGCCAAACCGCTTGGGATCGACGAAGTGAAAGCTGAACTGCTTCCAGAAAATAAAATTGTTGAAGTAAGGGCATTGATGCAAACTTGGGGATCCGTGGCGATGGTTGGTGATGGCGTGAATGATGCTCCTGCGCTCGCGACTGCCACTGTCGGCATTGCAATGGGAGCGACAGGAACTGATGTCGCGCTTGAAGCGGCGGATATTGCTTTGATGGCTGATGATTTATCGAAATTGCCATTCGCGGTTGGACTGAGTCGTCGAGCAAGACGCACGATTATGCAGAATGTCGTGATATCGCTTGGCGTGGTTGGGATGCTCGTGCCGTTTGCTGCGGTGGGAATTGTGCCACTGAGCTGGGCGGTCGTTCTGCATGAAGGAAGTACCGTAGTCGTTGCATTTAATGCACTGAGGCTATTGCGATATCGAGACACACCATGATAAAAAAAACTCCCACACTTTCTGTTTTAGTTTCGGCGGTTGCTACTTCGATGCTTGTTGCGCCGGTGCACGCTGATGATGCGAAGCTCGCCACGATTGCACTCATCAAGAGCACGATCACCGTTGAAACTGTTCGCGCCGATGTTGCCGAACTTTCAAGCGACGAAATGGGTGGGCGATTTTTCCGCAGTCCATTTGCGGAGAAGGCTGCGAAGTGGGTTCAAGCGCGATTCGAGTTGATCGGCCTTGCTCCTGGTGCTGCGAGTGATTCATTCCGGCAGCCAGTCGATAAAAATCCTGAAACTGGACCAAACATAATCGCCACCTATCCCGGTCGTGGCGAAGGATTCATCATCGTCAGTTCGCACTATGACCATCTGCGCCCCAAGCGCACTGGTGAAGACAAGATTTTCAATGGTGCAGATGACAATGCATCTGGAGTCGCGGGAACACTTGCAGTTGCCCGAGCGATCAAGGCGTGTGCGAAGGCTGGAGATGGCGCAGGATGCACAATCATTTTTATTGCTTTCAATGGCGAAGAAGCGGGGCTTCTTGGCTCGTCGGCATATGCGAAATCGCCGACAGTTCCACTTGGGGAAATTCGCGGCGTCTTCAATATGGACATGATCAGTCGGGGTCCGCCAAGGCAAATTTTTATCGACGGCGGAAAAGTTGGCGAGCCTGTTGTTGCTGCGCTGAAAAAAGCGAACGAATCCATCGGACTCAAGTTGCGACTCGATGAACATCCAGACTGGTTGGATCGCAGTGATCAGGGACCGTTTCTGGCAAAGAAAGTTCCTGCGGTTCTATTTTCCGTCGAAGATCACGAGGACTATCACCAAGTCAGCGATCAAGTCGAAAAGATAGATGCGGGCCTTGCTGCAGAAGTTGCACAGTTGGTAACGCTTGCTGCGATCAATATGTCGCGTGAACCTTTCACTCCACGAGCAGAGGCCCCGAAGCCTGTGAAAATTGCAGAGCCTGCGAAAGTTGCGGAGCCGGTAAGGACAGAACCAGCAAAGCCAGACCCTACGATTCCCTGAATCTCAATAGCTGTGTTCACCGTGCGTATGTCTTGATCAATTTTTCAATTCGTTCTGCTGCTTGCATTGCGCGCGCTCTTGGCAAACGACCACTTGCAATGGCTTGCGAAAGTGCATCGACTGCTTCACGCTGACGATCAATTCGGTGGCAGACGAGTAAGCAATCGACTCCTGCATCAATCGCTCGTATCGCAGCTTCACCGATTCCCATTCGGTCTGCGATTGCACCCATCTCCAGATCGTCGCTGAATACGACACCATCGAAACCGATTTCACTACGCAAGACACCCTCGATCACTTTGCGACTCATCGTTGCGGGAATGCCTGGATCAACAGCTTCAAATACAACATGCGCCGTCATGATGGAAGCCACGCCTGCACGAGCCGCGGCGATGAACGGCGGAATCTCTGTTGCACGCAGACGATCGATCGCATGAGGGAGAAGCGGTAAATCCAAATGACTGTCGAGATCTGTGTCGCCGTGACCTGGAAAATGTTTCGCACAAGCTGCGACACCACCCGCTTGCATGGCTTGAATGAACGCAGTTGCGCACTGCGATACAACTTTGGGATCGCTGCTGAACGAGCGCGCCCCGATGACGGGATTGGCAGGATTGCTATCGACATCGACAACAGGCGCGAAGTCCACATCGAAATTTGCGGCGCGAAGTTCGCGAGCGAAAATCTTGCCGATGCGAGCGGCTTCGGCGGAACTTCCAACACCAAGCGCGCCAACTTCGCGCATCGGAGGGAAGATCGTCATGCCTTCGACCAAGCGAACGACACGACCGCCTTCATGGTCGATCGATGCAAAGATTTTTGGATTTCCAAGCGCAGCGGATTCACTCTTAATCGCACGAACCAACTCCCCCGCTCCTGCGTGCGTCGTTGCGTTGCGAGCAAAGAGAATCACCCCACTCACTCCTGCGCGAAGCATTTCGCGCAGTGAATCATCCACAACAGTTCCTGCAAATCCAACACAGAGAAGTCGGGCGGCAAGTTTACGATCTGCGTCGGCTGACATAAAGCGAAATGTAACCGTGAACGCTTGAACGCACCCCGCTGATTTACGGTATAGATCGACATATGTCGATGCACGAAATGACCCGAGCGATACGAGAACGCAATTATGCTGTATTCGCTCTGGGGTTTGCATGCTCTGGATTTGGATTGCAAATGATGACAACGGTCATCTTGTGGGATCTCTGGCTGACAACTCATGATGCGCTGGTGCTTGGCATGGCGGGGCTCGCACGAGCACTCCCAGTTGTTGCATTGGCGCTTGTCGCAGGCCACACTGCGGATAAATACAGTCGCAAGATGATTCTGGCGATCACGCAGTTTGGATTTGTTGCAATTGCAATTTCTTTTTCCGCAGCAAGTTTTTACGGCGCATCTGTTTGGACTTGGTATGCGCTGCTCGCACTTTCAGGATGCGTACGAAGTTTCAATGGGCCAAGTCGCAATTCGCTCATGCCTCTGTTGGTGAAGCCCGAGACTTTTGAAAATGCTGTCGCTTGGAACAGCGGCATCTTTCAAGCTTGTGCGGTACTTGGGCCGATCGTTGCGGGTGCAATTTTGGCGATGGGAGTTCCAACTTGGGGCGTCTTACTCTTCAGCGCGGGGTTGATTCTGGCTTCAGCATTTTTCGTTCTGCAATTGAAACCTCGTGAAGCGGCGCGTACCGCTGGAGCAATGACTTTGCAATCCATGTTTGCAGGGATGAGTCACATATATAAGGAGCGCACAATTTTCGCGACGCTGACGCTCGATCTTTTTGGAGTGCTCCTTGGTGGCGCAACAGCGCTCTTGCCGATTTATGCAGATGAAATTCTCGGTGGCGGGCCGGTGCTCTTGGGATGGTTGAAAGCGGCTCCTTTCATTGGAGCGTTCTTGATGTCGGTTTGGCTCGCCGCACGGCCGCGAATGCGTCACGCGGGACCAGCACTCTTGGTGTCAGTCGCAACATTCGGCGTGTGCATGGTCATCTTTGGACTCTCGACTTGGATTTGGCTGAGCATCTTGGCGCTGTTCATTTCTGGCGCAGTCGACAATGTCAGCGTGATCATTCGTCACACACTCGTGCAGACACGAACTCCAAATCAGTTGCGAGGGCGCGTGAGCGCGGTCAATTCACTCTTCATCGAGTGCAGTAATGAACTTGGCGCATTTGAAAGTGGACTTGTCGCGCGACTCCTCGGACCAGTCATCAGCGTTGTCACTGGCGGCATTGGCACGCTTGTAGTCGTGGGTGCAGTCGCGTTCTGTTTTCCAGAAATCCGAAAACTTCGACAAATGGTTTCGGAAGAGCCTGAGCCGCCGACTGTGTAATGCAGGGTTACGAAGCCTTCAATGCAGAAATTGATTTCGAGTTTTCGAAATTATCTTTTGTATCGCTTCGTTGAAGTTGGAGTCGATCAGACTCGGCGGAAGATGAAGAAAGTCCACCAACATCAGGACTTCCCAGAATCATTTGATGAAAAATATTTGACTGGATAGCACAGATGCGAGACGGATCGCGTTCAATAATCGCAGTAATGAGCACGATATTTGTGATATCAGTTCCGGTGGTGCTCTCAACAATTTGGACCTGCGTACCACTGCGAACCATGGTGTAAAGTTCTTCGGTTGTTATAAAAGTGCTACGAGTGGTGTCGTAGAGTCTGCGATTGGGGTACTTGCGGATGCGGACGAGTTGCTTGGACATAATGAATTGCTCTTTGTCTCTAGCGGTCTGCAAGGGACGGATTTTTAAGAATGAAACAACATCTACGGAAGAATAGGACGATTGGATGCAACTATCCACAAAATTTAATGCGGGGGCGAATATGTTTATATCGCGTTAAGAATTACAAGCGGTCCCCAAGCTTCACGCGCCGTATGCATCAATCGCTTTTTTCCCGTAAATCGTTGCTGGGCCGCCATTCATCATTGTGCAGACATCGAGCGTTTCGTGAAGTTCCTGAAGAGTTGCGCCAGCGGTTTTAGCGGCCTTGGTGTGGTGCACGATGCAACCCTCACAAAGGCGCGTGACGCCACATGCGACGGCGATCAATTCTTTAGTTTTTGTGTCGAGGGCGTTGGCAGCGAGACTTGCGTGATGAAGTTGCTTGAATGCGGCGGCGGTTTCTGGGGTCATTGGGGGTGGTCCTGTTAAAAGAAGTAAGGTGAATAAGAATGAGATTCGAGACACAGTTTCAGCGGACAGGTTGCGGACCGCCGAGGATGATCGCAGATGGGATCATTGCTTGCGCAACCTTTATTGCATCTGATTGACTGATGGCGGTGACAATAATTTCGCGCGGCGTTCGCACTTGATCGCCAGGCAGTTTGTATTTCACGACCCATGTTTGAGTGGAAGTCATAGTGATTTTCCGCACTTGATTGAAGTCTATTGAGCATAGGCTCTGCCTGATCCGCGTTGCGGTTGTCGAAAGCCAGAGATGATTGACGAAAAGGGGGAAAATATCTATAGTCATCGACCTGACTGCGGGGTAGAGCAGCCTGGTAGCTCGTCGGGCTCATAACCCGGAGGTCGTTGGTTCAAATCCAGCCCCCGCTATTTTGAGTCTCGCCGTTTGTATTGAGTCGCGCTCTCAGCGAGACAACAGACTTCGGCGAGACAACGGAATTGCAAATGCCCTGACCAAATGGTTGGGGCATTTGTGTTTTTGTGTGCGGAATCCAAGTGTTTGCGATCCAAGCGTGCGGGATCTTGGCGCGTGCTTGCTGACATCAAAGCGTCAACAGCAAAATCTCACCAATACAAATAATGAAATATGGAACGAGCGATGCCGCTCCTGGATAATCCTTTGCAATCCGTTGGCCAAAGAAAAGCATGGCAATATTAAGCGTCGCAAGTTGCGCGCCATACATTGCGAATGTTTTTTCGCCATTCAAAACAATTTGCCCAGCACCCAGAAGTGCAAGAACTCCCGCCGCCACTTCAGTTATGGTGATGGTGATCAACATCATTTTCACTTGACCGCGAAAGAGTGTCTTGGAAAAATGTCCAGTCAGCCAGCCAAGGTTGTCCCCGAAATTGAAGACCTTATCCAAGCCAGATTGCAAAAACAGAATTGCCAAGAACAACGCGGTGATCAGCTGTGAAAAATGAATTGGGTTGAGCAGGTTTTGCATAGTGTCAATCTAGAAAAGAAGGTTTCGGATTCTGGAATCTCGCTTTAGAAAACAAGCGTTGTAAATGTATTTACTTAGGCGAAGGATTCTCAGGTGGCGGCGACGGAATCGTAACCGATGCGCCGCCCATCATCGAACCAATGCCTCCGCCGAGCTTGTTCTTCTTGCTTTCAGGAAGTGGCGCGAGTTTTGCTGCGAGATCTGCGCCGAGCGTCCCAGAAAGTTCTCGAAAGACTCGACGATTCTGTTCGTCGCGCTCAAACTTGATTGCTGTCAATTCTGCGGTGCGTTCGCGCCGAGCGATGGCTGCCTTTGCTGCATCCTCAACCGCGATCACATCGGCCGTTGGCTTTGATTTCACCGCGACGATTCGATCGCGAATCAAACGCGACGCGGTACGCCAACTTGTTTGGAGGGTGATCACTTGCTGGCGGACTGGATCAGTCAACACCATGGCGAGCGCACTATCGAATCGATCGGAAAGATCCGTCGCATCCTTCAGGTCTCGCGAATACAACTGATCATCCCATGCATCTTGCAATCGCTGAGCAGCTTCGGGGGAGAGGCGAGACTTCAAGCGAGGAATCGCATCATTCGCTGCTGTTTGCGCCGCTTTGTTCGCACGCTGCGCCTCTTGTTGGAGTTTCATAAAACCCTCCATATTTCCGTCAGCCATCACGGCCTGTCCCTGCTGAATAGCGCCGCCGTTCTGTTCGGCGAATTGTGGCAGCGGTGATGCAGCTTGCGCCTTTGATGACGCAGTGACATATGCGTGGGTACGCGATGCGAGGTCTGCGCAGACAGCGGCAAGTTCTGGACCAACGGCTTTCCAATCCGACGATGACAGCTTCGACGAAAACACGGACTGCACTGGATCATGCTGCGAGCGGCCAGAAAAAACATCGCCACTTCCCGACGCAGCAGCTCGTTCACTCTCGAGTTGACGCCATGCGGTCAACCATGAAACAACTGGGCGACCAGCCTCAGGTACGACCGACGGAAGAATCTCATCAAGCTTCGAAGTTTCAAGAGCGAGCAATTCAGCACGCAACGCTTCGCGATCGGCAACGCGTTGTGCGCGCACAGCTGGATCAACAAGCTTAATAGATCCATCGGGTCCCTGCTCGAACATTCCATCTGGCATCATCGAACTGCCCGTTTGAGATGCTTTGGCCGCTTCGGTGATTTCTCTTGCATCAGAAAGTAAATCATCGATCGCAGTCTCACTGACCGCCATCATCGTTTCATCAACACCAGCCGCAGCAAGCACGGGCTTGATGTCCTCGAAACGCATCAATTTTGGTAGTGGATTGGGGCGACTGAATCCACCTGCGCCACCGTCCAATTCGATCGTCAGGCCTTCGCCCATTCCCATCCCTTCAGGTGCACCTTCAATCATGAATCCACCGCCCTGCATTTCGATCCCTTCAAATTCCATCCCTTCTAAGTTCAATGCCATACCGCCGGCATCGCCTGCGTCAGCAAACACCATGACAGAAGAAATGACTGCTTGAACTTCCTGCCCGCCTTGGCCTTGTTCTGCGCCAACAATTTGCACATCTCCTAGTGCATCTTGAAGACGGATTCCAGGCTTCGATATGGCGACAGTCTTTGGATCATGCTTTGCATCACCCTTCGGATCAAGCAGCGCTGCAATTGCAGCAGCGGCGCGGTCTGTGGCTGCAGCGCCTTTGTCTGCCTTTTCAGAACCGTCATCATTCACAGCAGAACCGAACATGGCGAATTGATTGCCGTTGGTTGTGACAAGCGCAGACTCCTTTGCACTCGGCCACCATTCGGTAACCCAATTCGCGCAGATTGCATCGAGTTGCGTGGCAACCTCTGGAGTGATGAGGGTTGGAGATGTTGTCCACGCTCTGCTCAGTTTGCTCGGACCATGATCCGAGTTTTGAAAAAATGAACCCGCATCGTTTTTCCATTGAGCAAGCAACTTCGCTTGCTCACGACCTGAAAGGAGCGGCAACATCGAATCGATTGTGCGCAGATCCAGTTCGATCGATTTGGTTCTCGCTGCCGATCTTTCTGCAAGAGCTTCTTTCATGATCGCTTCGCTGACTGTTTCTTGCGCTTGAAACCATGCTTGAATATCTGCCTGAAATTGCTTTGGATCTGGTGAATTTGGATCGGCCTGCGGTTGGGTCGGAAGCGGATGCTTTTGTTTTGCATCGAAGCGGCGCAGTGGCACATTGAGTGTTGCGTCACGCAAACGCCGTACGATTGCTTGACGCTCAACGAGATATTGATCGAGGAATGGCTTCAACACGACTCGCTTTTCTGCCGAGAAGTCTGCTCCATCAGCAATTTCAAATATGTCTACTGCCTTGCGAGCAAACATTCCATCTCGCAGCGTGCTGGAGAATGCCAAGTCGCGGCGAATTTCAAGCAGCATAAGAAGCTGATTGACTGCCGCTGTTTGATCAGTGCGTGCTGCACCGCGAATCGCATCGAGCAGAGGTCGCTCTGCATCATCGATGGCTTGTGCCGCTGCACGACCTTTGCTCTGGCGGGTGCGCGCTTCTTCGATTGATGACGGCTGAACACCAGCCAAGCCTTGCCATTCGATAATGAGGGCGGCGACAGAAGTGGAATATCGCTGCACATACGCTGCATAATCCGCAAGGATCTTCGCGCGCTGCGCGTCATCGAACCCAGCAGATTTCAGTCGAGATTCCAGATCCGCGCTGCGAAGAGGCTCGACATCGGCGGCGTGTGCGGTGGGCGTGGAGAAAAGGGTTGCGAGCAGTGCACACATCATTGCAAGGCACGAAAGACGGGTGATTGGTTTCATGTAAAGCTCCTTCAATTGAATTCGGCCCCAACACAGATGCAAGATTGAAAACGGCTCAATCCGTTTGAAGATACCCGCAGACGAACGACAGCATCAAATCGTTCGGCGATTCCAAGACGTTCGCCCAAACGAAGATATGAACGTCATGGTGATGCCGATGGTGCAACCGAACCGTGCTGTTCACCACGGATTGCCGCCAAAATGTCTGCGAGAATGCGAGGGTCCTTGTTTGCTCCGACATGCGCAAATTCCAATGCGGGCGTGTCGACCCAGCGCAGTTCAAATCCCACTGGCGCACTGCGGTCCATGCCGACGATCGAATCACCAGTTCGGCCGTAACAAATCAGTTCGTACCTTGCCACTTCGAGTGCGCGATCAAGACAGGCGATGAATTTCGAATTTTGCCGCATATCCATCGTGAATTCGCTCGACGGTCCACTCTCCGCCATCAATGCACCTTGATGCGGCGAACAAATCGTGAAGAGTGTGTGAATGCGAATAGCAGGATCACTCGAGTTTGAATGAATGCCGCAAGACTCAAGCTGCGCCGAATCCATCGCAGAAAAGCGCGCAACGAGTCCGCCCATTGAATTCGCAATCACGTCGAACTCGCGATCCTTCCACTGCGCGACTGCATGAAGCACTCGCTGCCGGCACTGTGCAAAGGAAATACAATCGCCAAACGAGATTGCGATGATTTCAGTCTCGGTCGATGTTCCTGCACGGATCGCTTTCTCAATCGCCCTCGCGGCGAAACCTGGATCCATATAACCCCCAAGAATCATGATCGATCGAGTCGGGGTGATCGGCACATCGGACATCGACTTCAGCGCCACCGCAGCCTGGTCACTTGTCAATAGTTTGGGATTCGTTGGACCGCTCGCACAGCCCACTGCGAGGATCATCACCGAACACACGATGCTGAGGACAACTGCAGTTTCTGCTCGCCACCTCATATTTTTATTCTATCCTTCTCTTTGTGCTCGAAGAAAAACAACAGGCGCGAATCACCGAGCCTCCCGAGCAATTTATGTTGGGAGGTTCGCGCCCTCGACTTGAAGAACTTTTTCGTGTCTTTCGAATCGCATCTGAGTTTTTGCATGGCTTTCGAAAGTTGCACTTTACGGGTCCATGCGTAACCGTTTTCGGTAGCGCGCGATTTGACGAAGAGAACAAGTGGTATCAACTTGCGCGCGCAGTGGGTGCAGAACTTGGTCGACGAGGATTCACGGTGATGACGGGCGGCGGGCCTGGCATTATGGAAGCAGCCAATCGCGGCGCTCGCGATGTCCATGCGCCATCGATCGGCTGCAACATTATTCTTCCACATGAGCAAGTCGAGAATCCCTACTGCGATCGGCAGATTCACTTTCAATATTTTTTCATTCGCAAAGTGATGCTGGTGAAATACTCGTATGGCTTCGTGGTCATGCCTGGCGGATTTGGAACACTGGATGAGTTGTTCGAAGCGCTCACGCTCGTACAAACGAAGACGATTGACGACTTTCCAATCGTCTTGATGGGACGCGACTACTGGGACGAACTCTTCGACTTTATTGATCGCAGACTCTTGCGCGAAGGAACGATCTCTGCCGCAGATCGTTCGCTGTACAGAATCACCGATGATCCCATCGAAGCGGCGGATTACATCAGCGAAACTGCGCGCCGAAGATTCGGTCTGAAGTATGGCGAAAAAGTTCGTCGTCGCTGGTGGTTGTTCGAATAAGCGGATCGTCGTCGCACCGTCACGAGAGTGAAGACGATTTCTTCTTGAGCATTACGATCACGCCAGCAATAAAAGTTGCCGCGGAAATACATAGGTACACGACCAACCAAGGAGCGCCTCCCCAGTTGGCAGTCGTCGGCGCATAGCTGGCAATATTTGCTGTGATTCCCCAATGCCCGATGAGATAGACAAGTGGAATAACCCCCAACATGGCAAGCGCAATCGGCCGCGCATAGAAGCCAATCAAGATCAGCACCACGCCTGTTTCGAAGTTCGAGATGCCAAAGGCACCAAGCAAACGAAGTTGATCGCTTGCCGTGCTCGTCGAGAGATCGAGGACGGCGATGTTCTTTGCGGAATAATTCAACACAATCGTGTGCATGAATCCTCGCAGCAAGTCATAACAACCCAAGATGATTGTGACGACTGACACAAAGACTGGGATGGACTTTTCTGCTTTCATTGATTCATATTGTGACTCAGCGGATAGTGTGATGCAAGTCAGCCGCCACCCGACTTGGGCTCGAGAACTTCGCGCAAAAACACTGTCCAGCTTGTCGCATTTGGGGTGACAAACTCGCGTGGAGCAGACAAATATTTCGGAGCGCGCTCTCGAAGGTGCGCAAGAAATGCTGGTGGGATCTCGTCGATACCTCCCATCAATTTTTTCCCATATCCCGAATAGACCATCAACCCCGGGCGTTGTCCCATTTTCATCCAAGGCAACCATGGCCCTTCCCGAAACCATGCGAGAAATGTTGGAACGGATGTGAGTCTTGGATCTGAGAGTTCGTCGATGCGGGAATAAAATCCGAAGTGTTCGCTGCCGGTGTATGTCGGTCCCGTGGAGTGCTCTGGAAATTTCTCTTGGGAAATCGGATTGGGGTATGCAAGCGGAACATCGAATCCAAGAATGCAATCACCACCCATCTCAAGCAGAGGGAGCATTCGCGGTTTTCCATCGCGACCCAAACTGCCAAAGGATGAATTGACTGGATCATTCTGCACATTGAAAACTGCGACATCTGCTTTGGTGTAAGGATTCTGCCATCGATCCAAAATTTCTCCAGTACGTGGATCTTTATAGACCGCATATTCCCGCGTCAACATTCGCCAACTTCCATCGGGCTGATGGACAAGTCGCGCAACATTGATGCCCTCAAATTCAAAGAGAAGCGCTGGTTTTTCCTGTGGAATCACTGCAAAAATTTGGCCAGACCACCACATCACTGTGTCCGACCCATCTGTATTGCCACGCATCTTCAGAAATGCAATGATGTTGTCGGACGGATTATCGAGATCAATTTTCGACTTGGCCGATTGTGGCGTTGCGGAAGGATTGATTGCGCATGAAAACATGCCAAAGATAAAGAGCGTCTGGAATGCGATTGGAAATGGTTTCAAGTTGTCTCCAGTTTGAATATGTGAATTGCATCCTACTTCTGCAGTTGAACAATCCGTAAACTACCTATGTGAATCTACTCATCCTTGGAGGAACATCATTTCTCGGTCCAGCCATTGTCGAAAGCGCACGAGCGAAAGGGTGGACCATCACGCTCTTTAATCGTGGCAAAACAAATCCTGGTCTCTTTGCTGATATTGAACAGATTCACGGAGACCGCGATCCGAAAGTTGCGCCTGGACTTGAACCGCTCGCTGCTGCGATTCGAACTGGCCGAACTTGGGATGCGGTCATTGACACCAGTGCGTTCGTGCCGCGCATCACAACAGCAAGCGCAGAACTTCTGAAACCCGCTGTTCGGCAATACATCTTGATCACCACGCTGAATGTCTATGCGGATCCACTGCCTGCTCATGCCGACGAAACTGCGCCGCTCGCGAAAGATTTGCCTGAAGGGCAAGAAAAGTTGACGAATGAAACATATGGACCCAACAAAGCTGCATGTGAACGTGCGCTGACTGCGATCTATGGCGATCGCGCGACGATGCTTCGCCCCACTCTCATCGTTGGTCCTGGAGATCCAACGGATCGATTCACATATTGGCCCGTGCGAATGCAACGCGGAGGTGAGGTGCTCGTCGCAAGTTCGCCGAAGCCGTGGGATGTCGAAGCGTCCATCATCGACGTTCGCGACCTCGCCGACTTCGCATGCACTTGCGCAGAGAAAGGTCACGGTGGTGCATTCAATTGCGCTGGACCAAATGGCCCGCTGACATTCGATGGACTCGTACAAGGTTGTCGCGCCGCATTTGGAAATGAGATCGTGCTAATCCCTGTAGATGAAGAATGGCTGCTTGAACAAAAAGTTCAGCCGTGGATGGGTCTGCCGATGTGGATTCCTTCGTCAATAGCAGCAGAAGCGACGATGGGATCTATAAATAGGAAGAAGTCCATCGAGAATGGAATGCATTTTCGCCCACTTGCGCAAACTGCGCGCGATACAGCGCAGTGGATGGAAAAAACTCGCCCCGACTTTGATTTCGGAGTGAAGCCTGGTGCGCCTGGAATCACTCGCGCTCGTGAGGCAGAATTGATTGCGGCTTGGAAGGCGCACACCAAGATATGAAAAGCCCAATCACATTTCGCGATGCAACTCTTGCTGATATCGATGCAGTCGTCGCATTGATCGAAAGCGCGTTCCGCGGGGAAGTCAGTCGCGCTGGATGGACAACCGAAGCTGACATTTTGGATGGACAACGAACCGATATCGCTGAAATGACCCAGATCATCAGCGGGATTCGATCACGCGTTCGGCTTGCGTTTCAAAGCGAAAGACTCGTTGGCTGTGTGCGCATCGAACAAGAAGAGAATGCGGGATATATCGGAATGGTTTCGGTCAGCCCCACAATGCAAAGTGCTGGCATTGGCCGACAAGTGCTTGCAGAAGCGGAGCGAGTCATTCGTGACGAACTGCGATTGACGCGCGCGCGAATGACGGTCATCGGCCAACGCGAAACGCTGATTGCGTGGTACGAACGACGTGGGTATTCGGTGTCAGGCAAGCGACAACCGTTTCCATATGGCCAACTGAGAGCCGGACTTCCAAAGCGCGCCGACCTTTACTTCGAGGTGCTCGAGAAATCGCTCGAACGCCCTCTCTGATTCACGGGCCTCAAATCAATTTTCTGGCTCGTCCTCTTCGTCGGAAGCATTCGTGTTCTCTGGCTTCACAACAACCACGATTGCATTCGCTGGGGCGTAATACTTCGCGAACACATCCTTCACCTGCTTTGCGGTCATTGATTGATATGCCTCTGGCTCTTTGACAACATCATCAAGATTCGTTCCTTGATATGTCATGAGATCGATTCGGCCAGACCAATAGGCAGGCTCTTTCAATTGTTCATCAAATGTATTTGCCATCTGCTTCTTGGCGATATCCATCTCTTCGTCAGTCGGACCATTCTTTGCGAACTCGGCGTACATGGATGCGAGTTTGTCGACAAGTGGTTGCGTCTTCGACGGCTGCGTTGGCGCACTCGCGGAGAAAACTCCAAAGCCAGGGAATGTGGTTGCGCCACGCGACGATGCACCAATGCTATAAACCAATTGCTCCTTCTCACGCACTTCGGTGACCATGCGCGTCGAAAGTATTCGCGCCGCCATGCCAAGTGCACGCGCATCTTCGCGGTTCGTTTGATCTGCACCATAAAATCCAGAGAGCACAAACGCTTGTTTCGTCGGCGTATCAAGAGTTTTTTCAAAGACTCGTGGACCCGCAGGACGCTTCAGCGTGCGCAAACCTGAATACGTTTCTGGGCTGATACGTGGACGCGAACTCAACGCACCGAGATAGTGCGTCGCAAGTTCGATCGCACGTTCCTTCGAAATGTCACCAACAATTGCAATCTCAATCGGTGATTCCGCAATGAGCTTCTCAAGCCATGCCTGCGAAGCGGCGAGCGATAGTTTTGCGATCTGTTCAGGAGTCACTGGTTTCGTCCGAACATCATCGTCAGGATATGGAAGCGACGACGCCATGCGTCCGCCCAATCCACCTGGCGTCTTCATTGACTCAGCAATGAAATCTTTCGCCATTGTCTGATACTGCGTGAATGCGACTTGATCGATCTTGGGTTGCGTGAGCAAGAGATATGCGAGTTGAAATCCAGTTTCGAGTTCCGCAGGGCTTCCAGAAATACTCAGCGTGATCGCCCCTGCGCCCCCACCACCTCCGCCGCCACCACCTCGACCACCGCGGCCGCCTCGGCCACCGCCGCCACCTCCACCGCCGCGCACGTTCACTTTCTTGCCATTCATCAACTCGCGAATATCTGTCGAGGACAACGACTTGGTTGAAGGACGACCCCACGCGAGTTGTGCAGCCTGCGTGATACCACGATTGTCTGCAGTTTCAAGCAGATCACCACCAACAAGAGTGATGCTTACGGTTGCTTCGTTCTTCCTGTAATCCATAAAACGGTAATGCATTCGCACGTTATTGCTGAGCCAACCAGACCAAACCTGCGTTGCTGCATTTTCATTTTGTTCTGTGACGGTTCCAGCTTTTGGAAGCTCCGAGATCAACTGAGTTGCATGCGCAACTTCAACGTCTTTCGTCGGCGTGACCGCCAATGCAGCAGTTCCAATTTCAAGAAGCTCACTCTCGGTTGGAAAGTTTGAACATTCTGGAAGGACCGCAACAAATGCAACGTTCTTAGGATCAAACTCCTTCGCAAAGCTCTTTGCGACCTCTTCATCGGTGATGCCAGGTAATAACTGCTTTAATAGATCAAGTCGCTGTTGCGGTGACATCATCGGCTCACCCGACGTAATAGATCCGTTCATGCGCGTGATGTACGAACTTGCCGCGGCAGTCGATTCGGTTTCCACAGCTCGCTCCGCGCCAGAGATCGCCTGCTTCTTGACGGCATCAAGTTCGTGCGAGGTAAAACCAAATGCGCGCGCGCGTTGCAATTCCATGGCGAGCTCTTGCAGCGCAGGCTTCCATTTCCCGTCTGCCGCACGAGCCGAAACATCGACGCTGTACATCATGTTTGTTTCATTGCCAGAAGAAACTCGCCCGCTGAGATAGCTCGTCCCTCCTGCTGCTGCTTTCGCTTCCATTCGGCGATTCATCGCGCTTTGACCGAGCCCGAGCACGAGTTCGTCGCGATACATCTTGACGGTCGTTGTTGGTGGATGAGCAGGTTCAAGGCGCGAAATTCGAATATCCTCAGATGTCAGCTCCGCATCGCTGGTCACAATTGCGAAACTCTTGTCGTATGCCTTCACACCAGACAACTGGCCAATTGCTTTTTCTTTTTTCGGCGCAGAACCAAACTTCTCTTTGATGACTTTGATCACTTCGTTGGGATCAGCATCAGCGACAACAAGCAACGTTGCATTGCTCGCGCCGTACCACTTGCCGTAATAGTCTTTGAAATCCTGCTGCTTCACTCCGTTGATGCTTGCTTCAGTCCCGATCGTGTCTCGCTTGCTATAGAGCGAACCTGGTGCGATGCGCTCGGTGATGTAATCGCTCGTGCGTTGCCGCGCCGAAAGTCCGCGACGACGCTCTTCTTGAATAATCTGGCGCTCCGCCTCGATTTCTTCTGGCGTCAAGAGCAGTTGGAACATCACATCGGAAAAGAACATCATCCCCTTGCCAAGCGTTTCTGGCTTCGCGTCTGGAAGCGAAAGCTGAAATGTTGTCTGCTCCATATTCGTAAACGCATTCTGGTCACGACCAAATTGCATGCCAAGTGATTGGAAGAACGGCACAACCGCACCAGGCTTGAAATTCTCCGATCCATTAAACGCCATGTGTTCGAGATAATGCGCGATTCCGCGTTGATGATCGGTTTCGTTGAGCGATCCCGTCCCCATATGAATCCAGATGACCGCGCGTCCTGGTGGAACAGAGTGCTTGAGGACGATGTACTTCATTCCATTGTCAAGTTTTCCAAAGACGAGCGAAGGGTCTGTTGGCAGCGGCGCGTCTGAGATGGCCACAACCTGCGCTGCGGACACACTTGAGATCACGAAAATTGCAGCAACAAATGTGAAGGCGAATTTGAAATCAGATTTCATTGGGGTTCTCCGAGCGACTCTTCGAGTGCGGTTTGCGGTACTAAGACGTTGCATAAGAATACCAACGCCCGTCAATCGATCACGGAACTCCAACGCTTCACGCTCATTTCAAATTACCGACAGAAATTCGATTCGCAACAACACGTCACTTCGCAATATCGATTGTTGTGCGAGACAGACTCACCGATACTGCGCGGACACCAACGCGCACGCATCATCATCGAATCGATCGTCACGTCGCATTTGACTGAAGAGCGCGAGTAATTCAGATTCAGTGAGATGCTGCTTCTCAACACCTGACACATCTAAATAGACTTTGCCACGATGCATCGCGATCAAGCGATCTCCCAGCGTCGCTGCTTGCTGCATGGAATGCGTGACCATTACGGTCGTTGCGCTTGAGTGCGCCACAAGCCGCGTCGTCAATGAGATCACCAACTCCGCACTTCTAGGATCAAGCGCGGCAGTGTGTTCATCGAGAAGCAACACCTTTGGACTCGTCAGCGTCGCCATCAAAAGTGTTATTGATTGTCGCTGACCTCCAGAAAGCAGCCCGATCGGATCATCGAGTCGATTTTCCAATCCAAGACCAATCTGCGCCAAGAGATCCTTCCATTCACCACGACGCGCGCCACGCAACAATGGTGCGAGCGTGCGCCACTTGCCGCGCTTCGATGCGAGCGCCAAGTTTTCCGCAACCGTCAATCCTGGTGCAGTCCCTGCAAACGGATCCTGAAAGACGCGGCCAATCAGATGCGCACGTCGATGCTCAGGCCAACGCGTGATATCTGCGTCATCAACCGTGATCGATCCACGGTCGAGATCGAATGCACCTGATATTGCTCCTTGCAGCGTGCTCTTTCCAGAGCCGTTCGTTCCGATCACCACAGTGAATGATCCAGGCGCAAGTTGGATGGTGACATTGGCAAGCGCACGAACTTCATTTGCCGTGCCGGGATTAAATGTTTTGCAGACGGAATCAAGCCGGAGCATGCTTGCCTCGCTTCCTTGCCATGCTCTTCAGCCAAGTTGGTCCGACTATTGCTGCGAGCACGACGACTGCCGTGACTAACTTCAAATCATTTGCATCGAGCCCCATGCGAATAGCGATTGCCACCAAGAGACGGAAGAGCACCGCCCCCATCACCGCGCCGATGATTGCTAATGCGATCGATCGAACGGGGCCAATCAAACTCTGCCCCAAGATCACGCTCGCTAATCCAAGAACGATGACACCAATTCCCATCTGCGCATCTGCGAAAGACTGCATCTGCGCAAAGAGCGAACCAGAAAGTGCGACCAATGCATTTGAAAGCGCCAACCCAAGAATCGTCATGCGATCAGTGCTCGTGCCAAGCGCTCGAAGCATGCGAGCGTTATCGCCAGTCGCTCGCATCGCAGCGCCAAGTTCAGTTTTCAGAAAGAGCACTAAAAGTATTCCAGCCACGCCCACAACAATTGTGGTTGCAAGCAGAAGACCCAGATCGCTCGATGGAACACTCCGACCAAGAATCGATGTCTCTTGACCGAGCCATGCAGTAGCACCCTGCTCGAAGGGCGTGAAGATCGTGTTCGCTTTAATCGGCACATTGCTTGCACCCATGATGCGCAAGTTCACTGAATAGAGCGCTGTCATCACCAAAATTCCAGAGAGCAGAGCATTCACCTTGAAGTGCACATGAATAGCGCCAGTGATTGCACCCGCAAGTGCGCCGCCCGTCATGCCCGCGATTGTTGCCGTGACTGGATCGACGCCATCACGCAAGAGACGAGCGGTGATCGCAGCACCAAGTGGAAACGAACCATCCGCGGTGATATCTGGCAACTGATAGACGCGGAACGATAAATATATTCCAAGCGCAAGTACGCCGAAAACCAAACCGATCGCAAGCGTTGCAATAAGCAGACTCATGCCGAGCCTCCAAGTGCGATCGCCCAGATCGATCCGCGCAGAAATGCGGTCTCAGTGCCTTCAGCATTGCGCAATGCGTGCATCACTGCGCGGAGTGGTTGTTCAGCGAGCAACTGTCCTGCGGCTGATGGATCCTGCGTCGAACGTGGGACGGGTCGGTACGAAGCGACCGCGACATGCGCATGAAGAAAGAGATCATCTGATGTTGGGACTTCATCGCGCATCAAAACCAATTCACTCGAGACCTCAGCAGGAAGTATTGCACGCGACGCTGTATCGGCAGCGAACACGACTGCGACCATTGAATCGCTGCGGTGCATTGGGTCGCCTGCGAATCGCAGCGACGCACGAAGTTCCGTTGGCGTCATTCCTGAAGGTTGTGTGCGCCATTCGTCTGGCGAAGTTCGCGCCCAAGCACCGAACGCTCCAGCACATTCGCCGACTGCAATGAATGCCACTGCGCCGCCAGACACTTTCACCAACTGTCTCGCGAGCGCCGAAAGTGAGATGGACTCGCTTCCGTTCCACTCAAAATATCCGCGCATCGAAAAGGGTGCGTCGACCACAAGCGTGTTGCGCGCGATGCACGACACAGCTCCCGCATCGCTTGATGCGAGACAATCTGGCCGTGGCGCACCCGCTGGAGCGACGGCAACGGTTCCGCCAGCAACAAGTCCCTCGCCGAAGAGCCCATGCGCAGACGCTTCATCGGCGGCAAGTGCCATGTGTCCAATCGCCAACGTCGATGGAGTCGCGCGAATTATTCCAGTGCGAATAAATGTAGGGCGCGCAACACCTCGCACTGTTTCTCGTGTCAACGTTCCAGTCCAAGTGCAATTTGTACTGAAGTCAATCGCACTTGTAACGGCAGCATTTGAGTTGGTTGCTGATGTCACTCCAAGCAGTACATCAAGCTTTGAAATCCGAAACATTTCACGGACCGGAGCGCTTGCCGCAGTCACCACCATTGCACCCTTTACCGCACGCAAACGAGCGAGCGCCTTCAGAAGCACACCAATTCCCACAGACGAAATGAAGTCGACGTTTGCAAGGTCAAGCTCGATTCTCGAACGACCAGAACGGATCGCTTCTTCGAGCGCCGCCGCAACCATTGGAGACCATGAAGCATCCAACCGACCATTCATCACAATGAGCGCCGCATCGGTCGTCAAACTCGAAGTGATCTTCATTTCCCACTCCCCGTCGACTCGGTGACGACTCGCGCACCATCCATCATCGGCTTGGGAAGCGTAATGCCGTACCGAGCCATACGAATCGGATTGATGAGGAGCATCGTCTCCTTAGGATCGGTGAATGGGATGCTCGCTGGCGACTGACCATGAAGCACTTTGTCAACGAGTCGCGCGCATTCACGACCGACGTCTTCAAAGTCGCGCGAAACAGAAATCGTTGCGCCAGCTCTCATCGCTCCTGGCGAAAACGCGAAGACAGGAATGTTCGCACGATCGGCACTCTTGACAATCGCTGCGAAACCTGTGCTCGATGAATTATCTGAGATCTGCAAGATCGCCTGAATTCCCTGCGTTGCGAGTCCTTCTGCCGCTTCGGGAAGTTCCGTCGGTCGATCAGCGGCGACAGATATCAACTCGATTCCTGCAGCGTTGAGTACGTGCTGCCATTCATTGCGGTGATAGACGCTATTCACTTCACTTGGAGCGAAGACCGTTCCCACTCTTTTTAGATTCGGTATCGCCGCCGTCGCCACTTCGAGCATGCGTGCCCAATCGCAAGTGATCTGCGCACCCGTGACATTTGGCAAGTGATCATCATTCGACTTTCCTGCTCCAGCTGCGACGCCGGATGCA
>Ga0209086_10000780_pt1 | contig 26485 bp, 41 predicted proteins | sample M_130207_XF_Meta_FD_187312 | JGI IMG/M metagenome (GOLD analysis project Ga0209086, IMG submission 187312) | Freshwater microbial communities from Lake Montjoie, Canada to study carbon cycling - M_130207_XF_MetaG (SPAdes) (version 2) | ecosystem: Environmental > Aquatic > Freshwater > Lake... | reverse complement strand
AACTTTCTTACTCTAGGGTCTTTTTGAAAGTCGCTTAATTGATAAAAATCCACAAAGTCTCCGTTAATAAATAAAGTATCTATACCCTCTTTTGTAAGGTATTCAAAACAAATATCTATTGCAGTAGGATCGTGGAATGGAACTTGGAGATCACTAATAAATCCCATTTTCTTAATTCCAATTGGTAGTGTAAATACTACCTTTTCCTCAACCCAAGATGGCGGTTGTACAAAGTTTTGACAAGTCCTTTTAAATTCATCGTGGAACTCTTTATTGCTTGATTTTACATTTCCTAACTTACCCCTGTAATATCTTATTAGGCTTCGGATTTGTTCTTTATCGTCAAAGTGATTTGAGTTTTCCTTGTATATTAAAGATGCAAGGGTATGCGATGGCATCCACGCTGGATACTTTGACAAGTAGTCATTTATGATTTGACCACTCATAGTTTGTTTGCTTCCAGCCATATTGTTAGGTTTGTTTATGCCATTGAATCACGCACTAAATCAGCCTCCGATTCCCTTCTAGTAACTAATCCATCTAGTCCTTTCCCTTCCCATAATCTTTTACTCTTTTCAATCTGCTCTGCAATACCTTCATAATCCTGTTTAGCAATCAGGTCAACTATTGCCCTCATTTCTGCCCTTGAATCACCTTCTAGCTTATTACCCCTGTTAAAAACTACTGAAACCAAAGCACCTTTAGTGTCCTCGTTTAGTAAATCCATATTAGGATAAATCTTTTTTGTCATAGCGTAATATCTCGGCAACAGGCTCTTAACGAAAACTTCGTATGCCGTATTGTATGGAATCCTAACATTTAATATTTCGCCTTTAAGCATTGCCTTTGCTTGTGATCCTTTTACTCCTATTGTTGGTCGTAATGCGTTTATATAATTCAAATTGATTACACCTGACCAGTCAAGCATAAATTGTTTTTCCGAATTATAACCCAAATCATAACCCATTCCGATAGTTACACCGCTTTCACCACCTGCCCAAATAGGTGCTTGTAGTTTCTTTTCGTAGTATGCTCTACCACCCACTTCGTGTTGAATGATAAGGTCAGTTGCTTTCTTGGATATCATTATCTTTCTTTTTAAATATTTTCTCTGCCGTTGTTAAACCTAAACAACCAAAAGCCAAACTAGCAACCGCATAAACCAAAGCCTCGCTGGGTGCTTTACTTAACTCACTAAATGAATTGTGATACATTGTAATACATAACGCTACAACGCACATCAAACCACATAAACGCTTCATAGATAACCTTCCATTATCTTCGGTAAAAAATTGCTTCATCTTAATTAGTTGTATCGGTTTTAGTCTTACCCCAAAAATTCTTTTTTTCTTTAATTAGAACTGTATCGTGAATGTAGATTGTATCAACTTTAAATTGACTTATCTCACTCTTTAGTTCACTAATTTCGCTTTTCATTTGGGTAATGGTTGCAACTGCATTTGTAACTAATTGTTTTTCCTTTTTAGTTGCCTTTGCAAGAACTGTTGCAGATTTTACATTAGTTGCATCTACTTGCTTCATTAATTGCTCAAACTCAATATCCTTGTCAATCTTTTGAGCAGATACCCCACAACCAAATAAGAATAAAATAAATAAATATTTCATTAGTTAATCTTTTGAATTTTACCTAATTGTTCCAAAGTAGAAAGTTTAGTACTTGCTGCTGCTAAACTTGAATCACATTTGCGTAAAGCATTTGTAACCACATCCAGCCTAGTTTCTAGTTTCTCAATCTTTACATCTTGATTTTTAGCCTGACCTTGAAAGGTAGAACGCACATCAACATATAAATAGCCAATGGCTACTAAAACAACAAACAAAGTACCCACAACAGGATTTGAAGCAAATTCCTTAAATTTAATTGGTATCATATTATAACTTTTTATAAATTCCTATTGAATATTGATTAGTTGTTGCACCTATCGTAAATAAGCCATTTTTAGGCATTTTAAACGCCAACCCAAAGCCAAACCCTACTTTCTTGTCAAACTCCCTATAATCGCCTAAAACACCCCAATAAACCGCAAATTTAGAAGGTAATGTCTTGGTGGTTTCTATTTTAATGGTTTTCTCTACGAAATGTCCTCCATATCCCCTTCCTAATATTTTGTTTTGGCTGATGGTGTCGCTTACATAAACATATTGAGCAGAATCCAGCTTTAAGGTATCATAATACGCATATACTCGGTTATAATCGGATATGATACGAATTGTATCGTGAACCTCATCTATTTTAACGATTGTGTCTAAAACTACAAAAGGGATGCTTTCACCCCTCTTATATTTTACTATGTTTTTAACCTCTACAATAGTATCGTACTTTGTTATTACTATCGGCTTTGTTTCTTTTTTTGGCTCAAGAACCAACACTAAAACCGCTATTATCAATATGGCAGTTATTATGTCCCTCATCGGTCTTGTTTGTTTTGCAATGCAATAGAAAGTTTATTTATTTGGTCAAGGATATGGTCTAGCTTTTTATAGATTTGGTCATCTTGCTTTTCAACCATACTCACACGGATTTCTAATTCTTTTAGTTTAAGACTTATCTTAACATAAATTCCGATTAGTCCTATGACAATAACTATTGCCTGACCAATAATAAATAAAGTTGCATTCATTACAACAATTCTTCTTCTTCTGTTATAAATGCGATACCTGTTGTCCAATCTTGAAGGAATGTAAATTCTTTAAGTCCTGAAGAATTAACCACTTCAATAGGCTTAAACTCAAACTCCTTCTCCCCTAGTTCTTTAACTTGGGCAGTTAGTTTCTTGATACTTTCTTTAGTAAACTTGTAACCACCTTTTTCATCCAATAATAAAATGTCTTTATCATCGGTTGATGCGTTATCAAGGCGGAGTTCTTCAACTTGGGCTTGATAGCTTTCGTGGTAGGATTTGACTTTTTCATAAATCTTAAATAATTTCTTTTGAACTTTAGTTTCTTGTGAACCAATAACCGCATTAATTGATGCGACTAGGGTGTTGAGTTGTTGATACTTCATTTGATTGATTTTTTACAAATATAGTTAATTGTTATAGGTTTTCTTTATTACCATTTTTTTCTTTTTTCATCATCAGTTTTTAATCCTATTAATATTGCTATTATAAAAATTATTATTAAAGGTATTGCTGACATATGTTAATTGTTATAGGTTTGGTTGTAGTATTTATTTCTCATTTGTATAGATACCCATCCGTTCTCGTGTTGACCTTTATTACCATTTGCCCCACCTTTAGCACCATCACAATAAGCATTCATTATCTGCTCTTTTTCTTTTTCAAGTGCTTCTTTAAATAATTTTTCCATTAATTCATAATCAGCATTTAAGACAATTTGTTTTAAATTATCTTTTAACTTTTCTTCTAATTCTTGCATTGCAGTTTTCATAATATTGGTTTTGCCAAAATTAGTACTATTCGGTTACTTCAGCAACAGGTTAAGCATATATTAAACTTGTCTTGTTCTTTCTTCTGCCTGATAAGTATTGAGCCACATTCCAATAATTTATACCTAAAAGACTTGCAGCCTCCTTTGCAGAATCATAGAATATTCCTGTTTGGGTATCTAAAACAATCTTTTCATTAGCTTTTTGAGCATATTTAATTGTATTTTTACCATAAACACCTGCTTTTTTTATATCAGTATATAAACCAATCCTGTAAGCGTGTTTTAAGTTTTCACTATAAGTACACCACTCAAGATTAGAAATATCATTGTTTTGTTTATTACCATCAATATGATTGATTATTTTTTTATTATCAATATTTGGTATAAAGGCTTCAGCTACTAATCTATGAACAAGAAACTTTTTACATTTATTTTCACTTGATAAAGCAACTCTTAAATACCCATTATTATTAAATGGAATTAAATACGAATTTGTATTATGTGAAAATACTTTTCCGTCTTTTGTTACAGAATAATTAGGATGGTGTTGAATTTGCTTCATCTTGAGTAGGGGTTTTAGTTGGTGGTATATAATCTCCAATAATAGTCAAATTTAACTCTTTTGCCGCATATTCCCAAGCATACTCATCGTTGTTACCCCACGCTTGATACGCTTCGCCTGTCATATCAAGATTACCACTAGCACATACTCCCATATTTTCATCTAATAAAGCGTAGTAGAATCTAGCATACTTAAATAATTCTCCACCAATAGGGTAAAGATTAAAGATTGTTGCCGTTACTGATTTTCCGTTTATCCAACTTTGGATAGGAGAAATTTGTTTCATATTTTATATTTTAGAATTGACTTAAAAAAGTATCTTTTGTAGGACATTGCAAAGCAGTAACTACTCCTGTTGCGGTTGTGTGTGCTGCTATATATGCTGAACTTGTTATTAATAAATTATCCCCTGTCGGAATAGTTACATCAACTGTATAGAATCCTGTTGCAGTTGCACCATCTCTTAATGCTGCTCCTGTTATTAATTGATTACCTGCGGTTGCCGCCCAAGTACTTGGCATATTAATTCATTTTAGCTTTTAGTTCTTTAATCTCTTTTTGAAGTTGGGATATTAAAATTGTATGCACATCTAAATACTTAACCGCAGTTACATCCTTGTCAGTAAGTTCAGGCATTAATGAGTGTATTTGCTCTGCTGAATAACCATATCTAATATCTTTACTTTCATCACTTTTTCTTGTGTATTTTATTACATCAATGTCTAATGCAAGTAATGGGTTAGTGGCTATAATGTCTTTACCCTTAATAGAACTTGACTCAAAAAATCCTGTTGCGTAAATAGTGCCATTCACTTGTAATAATCCTGTCGCATTAGTAGTAGTTCCTATTAATACATTGCCTCCACTTGTAATGGTTAATTTTGAATTTGTAGGGTCAGTAGTATTACTTGAACTTACAAGAATTTCAAAATTTCCATTTGCTGTATAATTAGGTGCTATCTGCCAAGACCTTGAATTTGCATTTGAACCACTTGCGGCATTATATAAACTTATTCCTTGATAATCACTTGTTGCACCTTGCGTTCTTATTGCACCTATTGTATTTGATGTATTACCTCTTACAATTAGATTGTCAGAGAATGTAGCTGCTCCTGCATAATCTAATCTAAATTTAACTGCATCATTATTTGTTACTTGAAATAAATCACCACTTGTTAAACTTGTATAATCACTTTTAGCACCATAAAAATAGAATGCAGCACCTGTTGCAGCAGCACTTGTAGATAATCCATTTATTATCATACCTCTTGTTGGACTACCAATACCTGTTATATTAGGAGCAGCAGTATTAGTCATTGATAAACCTGCACCACCTGTATTATTAATTATACTTACAGTGTTACTAAATCTTCCTGTACCATTAACATCTAGCATATATGATGCTTCAGTAGGTGTTCCTATTAGTAATCTACCCGCTGCCGTTAAGGTCATTGCTTGGGTAAAGGTTATAGCTGCACCTGCTCCGCTACCAACACCTGCCGTTAAAAATCTATGCTCACCGCCTGTTGTTTGATATTGCGTTGCATAGTTTGCTCCTATGTATTTCCAACCTGCATTGTAGTAGGCATTATTATTAATTGTTCCACCATAAGTACCTTGACTTGATATATTTACATAAGTATCAAATTGTAAATTACCATTATTACTCCACGCACTCGGTGTAACTCCTAATCCTAAATTGCCACCACTTGTTAATGTTAAACGAGTAGCAAAAGCAGAATCAAATATTTTAAAGCCAACATTGTCAGCACCCAAATACATTACACCAGTACTTGAAGTTGTCCTTTCTAATCTTAATTGTGCTGAACCATCTGCAACAACTAATGAATGATAATCAACACCTGTTGCAGATAATCTACCTGCAATACTTATAATTCCACCGCTTTCACTAATAATACTATTCCCTATTGTACTTGCACCTGTAAATTTAGGTAGGTAGTTGGTAGTTCCTGTTCCTGTTACAGGATTAGTTAAAGCACTTTGCTTATTGTTAAATGTTGTCCAATCCGCACTTGATAATGCACCTCTATTTGCTGCACTTGCAGTTGGTACATTTAAAGTAATTACAGGTGTTGTTGTACTTGTTGCAACTGTTGAACTTAAATCCGTTCCACTTGTTCCTATTGTTAAAGCAGCTACGCTTGTAACTGTTCCTACAAATTGGTCAGTATATTGTGGTATGTTTAATACCCCTGTTGTGTTGTTATAGGTTGATGCTCCGCTAGTTCCTGTTGTAGTTAAGCTAATAGCTAATCTTGCCCTTGAATCCGTAAAGTAAAGGTTACCACTTTCAGTAACTTGTGCAGTTGTATAATCACCACTTGTAGCCACTACTGCTCCTGTTCTACCGAATACCGAAGTAACAGGATAAGATATGTCGCTTGTTAAAGCTAAAGTTCCTGTTCCGTTTGGTAAAGTAACTGTCCTATTTACGCTTAATGTAGGCGGTTGTAATACCAAAGTAAACCCTGAATTACTGAAAGTTAATCCGCTTGTAATATCTACTGTTGATGTAAAAGTTGTGTAACCGCTAAAGGTTTTAGCACCTGTGATTGTTTCCGTACCTGCTAAATGAACTACTAAACTATCATTAGGAATGTTACAAGTTGCATTAGGGAATGTATATGACCTTGCAGCAGTATTGCCTGATATAATAAACTTACTTAAATATAAGTTACCATTTAACCAACTTAAATCCCCAAGACTATCTGCAAATAAAGACACCTCATTAGCCGATGCGGTTGCACTTGCTGATTGATGCTTTAATCCTAAATGACCATTCCCTGCCGTTCCCTTAATATGTAAAGATTGAGCATTCAATTTAAACGCACCTAAATCAACATCTTGAGTTGCTCCTGTGTAGGGAACATAGCCTGATAAGGCTGAACCATAGTTAGGAATATTAAAAACCCCTGTCGTATTATTATAAGTCGCTGCTCCACTTGTTCCTGTTGTTGTTAAACTTAATGCCAATCTTGCTTTTGCATCAGTATATGAACTTATTTGAACACTTGCATCAGGGAAAATTAATCCTTGAGCATTAACCTCCATTACTGAACCAGCTCCTGTACTATTTGTTAAGGTTAATTTGTTGTATTCTAATACACCGAATATTGTTCCAGCTGCATTCTCAACTCCAAATAAAGATGGAGACATTTCACTATTGTATGTTCCATTATTTGCAATAAATGAATGAGTGCCTATATTCACATTTGCGGTTGCTCCAGTGTAAGGAACGAACCCTGTTAAATCAGGAAATGTTGTTAAGTTTCCTGCTCCATTTACATATTGAAGATTAGTTCCTGCAAAGGCAAAAGCTAAAGTTCCTGCGGTGCTAATGGGAGAGCCTGTTATTCCTACTGAATTTCCTGTTATAGAAGCAGCCACCGAAGTAACTGTTCCATTTTGTCCACTTGATTTTTGCCAAGTTCCACTACCATATAAAACCCAATCTCCAACCGCAAATGTTACAGGACCAGCACCAAAATTGACACTACCTGCAACATTACAAATATACATATCCCCAGCATCTCCAACACCATTTACTAATGTAGGTGTATTCGTTGCAGCATTCCAAGTACCTAAATAAGTAACCACCGATGAAGGTAATTGTGATACAGGAACTTTTCCACCACTATCCAAAGTTGCCACACCATTTGCAGCACCCAAAGGAACTGAACTGACAACTCCACTTGTAGCCGTTAAAACACCACTTAAATTCCTAACTTTTGCACCTGCTGAAACTACAATTTGATTTGCCATCTTATATTAATTTATAACTAAATTATTGAAATAATGCCCTAATGAACTCCCCACTTTCTAATACCCTTCCAAATGTCAATACCCCTGTCGTACTATTCCACTTCACTTGCTCATCAACTGCCGTTCCTGTCGTTAAAATATCTTGAACATCAATACCACCACGAGAAACATAAAGACAAGCCTTGCCTATCATATCGCCATAAGTGATTGTAGTTTCTCCACCTGCTGCAACAGTTCCCTTTGTGTAAACCGCACCTCCAGCAACAATTACAACCCCTTCAGGATTGATTTCCGTTCCTGTTGTAGCATAAGCACCTGTACCCTGTAACGATACACTATACGTTGCAATGTCTTTGTAAGGTGCATTAATTTGTAAACTTGTTAAATTGCAATCCCCACTAATTACTACCAACCCATCAACTCCGTTATCAATAACAAACTTTACTAAAATTGTAGTGCGGTCTTGTTGTTGTTGTAGTAAAAATAAATAGCCATAACCATCCAAAGTTATAAGACCATCACAAGTTACACTCCAAGTTGCAGTATCATTCTTGTATTCTCTATACCACGCAGAAGTTTGGCTTGTTACCTCTTTTTGGTCAACACTTACACTAAATGTGCAATTTGTAGAACACGAAAACGGAATATCCCTACCTTCAGGATAAGTCTCCGAAGCTGGTTCGTGATAATACAACATTATATTATTTCCCTGTACATTGTCTGCCATATTGCAAAGTTAATTAATTAAAAGGTACGCCGTTTACTGTGAATATTGTTTCTATTATGCTTGCAAGTTCCTCGTTAGAAATATCTAATAAAGTAGCTTGAGTTTCACATCCTACTATGTCAATAGTCATATTGCCTGTCATATATCTATTATCTTCTATGTTTATTTGTGCTGGGTCAGTATCTAATATTTGTAATAACTTATTTGCAGCAAAATTGCCGTTAGTTGTAGTTATTCCAAATAAGTTGCAATCAACATTTATTAAGTTCCTTCTATAATTGTTTATGTATTCCTTCATTATAGTTTCGCTTAAACCATCAGTAGGGGTTGTATAAGGTCCGTAACGATACCATCCTGTTGCAGATACAAAGTTCCCTGATACTAATTGTTGGATAGTTCCATAAGCCATATTTGCTTGAACTCTATTAACACCATCGCCATCATAAATAGGATAACCTAAAGGCAAATCCATTTCTAATTGATATTGGTTATTTGCATCAATTATTGAAGTAGATGTAATCAATGATAAAGGAGAATCAAATGTCAATCCAAATGCACCAACTTTTGCATAGGTAGCACAATCAAATATATCCCTTGTAAGCATATAAGTAATTGCCAAAGTGCCATTTTCAGGTATTGGTGGAGTTGTTATTGTAACTGTGTTTATTTTATCTTCCTCTACTAAAGGAACTTGATAATAATTATCAAAAGGTGCAACCGAAGCATCTTGCCAAATGCCATCAACATTGATATAGTAAATTGCAGCACCACCGCCTATTCCAGTTAATTGTATTTGAATTTGTCCTCTTACTTTGTCAACAGGTTGAGCATAAAATGTTTGAGTATATGTTAATGTGTCATTTGCCGTTACATATCCAACAGGATTTGTATGAACTTCCGTTAATCCTGTAACACCTGTTGATGTTCCTAATATCATATAAAACCAATCACTTGCCTCATATGGTTTATTTACAACCGATACGCTTCCACCTGAACCTTGATTAAATGTTCCCCATAATGTAGGAAATCCACTCGTTAAATTCTTTAGGTTTGAATTTGAAATATAATTAGGTGCGTAACTGATATCGTATCTATAATTGAAATTGTTATAACCTTTCTTAAATAGCTTCATTTGGCTATTATTAGTAAAGTATAAACCGCTTACATTTCCTGTATATGGTTGTATTTCGCTTAATGTATTAAATGTGCCTGAATCTACTAATAAGCCATCTGCATCGTATTCCGTAAAGTAAGTGTAAGCAAAATATGGAGCAGCAGCAAACTCATTAACGGCTACAATCATCCATTTGCCATTGGCTTGATAAATTTTGCAACCAAATGACTTTAATATTTTAGTCAAAACAATTAAACAAGTTTCGTATGTTTCATCATCATTTTGAAAGTAAACAGGTCGTAAATAGCTTTGATTAAATGGTTCATATTCGCTACCATCACCACGATTATCCATTCCAGCTGCGTAATAAGAACAAGCAGTTATAAGATTCAATCCTGTTGGGAATCCTATTTCAGCCAAACAAGTATATAAAAAGTAAAGTACTGTTTGTGGGCTTAATTTAGTGTTACCTGCCACATTAGTTTCAACATAAGTAAATGGAATATAATCTAACATTCCAAGCCCATCAATAGCATTAAAAGCTAATTCTTTTCTACCTGTGGTAAATGAATATTGAACTAAATCACTTAAAACCCAACCTTGCCAATAAATTTCCTCATCTATAAATAATTTAACTAAATATTTCCTATCGTTCAAAGTTGTAAAGTCAGGCATATTATCAGCATCATCGGTAACATCAATACTAACATTTAACTGACTTGCATAAATAGGCTCATAAATATCATCACTTCTTGGAATGTATTGTAACTGAATTGCAGTTGCAGGATATTCAATTACTTCCGCAACTGTGTCATCAATATACATTTCAACAACCGCAATCTTATCGTTTTTGGTTGCAGCAGTTATTTGGTATTTTAAGTTATATGCCACCTCTCCTTAAATTTAATGATGAATTAGACCTTTGTAATGCTAAAACCAAATCATTGCCTCTTAATACAAATGAACCTCCGTTTGACATTCCACCGCCTGAATTTGCACCACTTGTAAATGCACTACTTAATATGCTATCTAATTTAGACAAAGGCATAACCGCTTCGCTTTCTCCACCTTCACCTACCATTGCAAATGTTGGTTTGCTTACTATTCCACCTTCAGCCATTGGAGTAAATCCTAATAACTTACCTAATCCACCAACCAATCCTCCTGTTAAGTCCGTTGTGCTTCCAGCTGCACCGCCCATTCCTAATGCACTCATAATAGCCTTAAATAATAACGCTTTTACAACCATTTGAGCAAGTTGTAAAGTTAAATCCTTAAATACATTTAAAACTGATTCTCCAATGTTTTCACCATTTGCAAGTGATTGAAATATATTGCCAACACCATCTGCAATAAATTGTGCAGTTGTAGCAGCCTCATTTAATAAATAATTAAATTTAGCTTGTTCACTTGCAGCTTGTGAAATTGCAGCAGCTTCAACGATAGCTTGAGATGGACCACGACCTAAAAGTCCTTGTGGTGCTGGTGGTGCAACTGGTGGTGCTTTTCTTTCTAATGGAATAATTGGTCCAATTTCTTGAGCAGATAATTTTCTTAAAGCTAATAAAGCACCAAATGCTTCCGTTTGTTTCTTTAACGCACTTGTAGATAAATTAGTAGTATCATTAAATTTAATTTGGTCGCTTATTACCGCCTTATATTGCGTATTTAATTGAAGCAAATTTGCATCTACATCTTTAATAGATTGAGCATTTTGACTTAATGCTTTGTTTGCTAATGTTGTATTTAAATCAACAATTGACATAGCAGAACCAGCACCCATTATTGCAGCTTTTACAAATTCATATGCTTTTGTAACACCACCAACACTACCTCGCATTTCCTCAAAACTTTGAATCTGCAATCTTACTTTCTTTGCTTCTTCTTCTGCTATAACTGTTGCAAATGCTTGAGCCATTGCCTTTCGCTTTAACGATTCAGCAATGCTATCAATAACTATTTTTAATTTAGCACCATCCTGAATGTCTAATGCTTGTAATTCTAAATTACCCTTATATGTGTTTTTTAATTGTTCTAATGCCCTTTCTCTTTCAGTTGTGCTTCTTGTAGTGTCATCAACTATACCATTTAAAATAACAAGTTTATCAATCTCCGCTTGAGCCTCACCAACACCTTTTGACATTGTTGTATTAAATTTTGACAATGCTGCATCTGCTGAAGATGTTTGGCTTACAAAATTTATAATCTCATCACCAAAAGAAACGATTAAGGATGAAACAACACCAACTGCCAAACCAATACCTGCTGGTCCTATCAAAGCAGAACCCATTGCCTTCAATGCTGCTCCTGTGCTACCACTTGAAGATTGTAATCTTTGGAATGATTCTAATAATGGGTTAATGTTGTTTGCAATACCCATAAATCCGTATGGAGCATCTTGAGCAACCCTTGACAAGTTTGACAAAGCCATTGTTGCTTGTCCACTTGCATTTGGCATCTTCTTAAAAGCAGTACCTAGTTGTGATGTGGCAGTAACAGTTTCCTGTATATTTTGAACCGCTTGTTTATTGTCAGCGGTTATTGTAATTTTTAATGTTTCTTGTGCCATTTTATTATTTTACTCCGTACAACTTTAATGTCCTTGCTAGTTGCTCTTGCGTTAGTTTAGGCTTTTCTTCTTCCACTTCATCACTAGGCAAAGGAAAAAAGGACTTTATACTTTTCGGATTTTTATCCGTTGAATTTGACCTATAAATCATATAAGCTAAAGTTCTTGTCCTTTCCCATTCCTTTATCTGCTTATTCTCATAAGCCTTTTTATATAATAAAAATTCTCGCCAAGTAAGTTGCCAAAACTCATTAATTGTCAAGCCAACTTCTATTGCGAGAATAATTATTGAATCCCAGCTATATATTCCTATTTTTTTTTTCCTTTGTCTTTGGTTACTTCGGCATTTTCTTTTGTTTCAGGAATCATTGAAGTCTGCATAAATTTAATAAAATCTATTAGCTGACCATCTTTTGCAGATAACCCACCAACCTCATCAATCCAATCGCAAACGATAACATCGTTAAATTCAATTGGTTGATTTAGTGTCTTACATCCGCTTTCGGCAGATGCTTGGATTATATGCACAATTGTTCCTAATTCAAAAGCCCCACTTGATAAAATATTGATTAAGTCCAAAAGAGATTTATTCTCTAATTCGCAAAATCTTTTCATTGCCCAAGTACCCCATTTCAAAGGGATTGTTTTGTTGTTGTTCAGTCTTAATTCAAACATAGTTTTATGCAGTTTCAGTTTGTGTTAATGGTGGTGTTGTTACTACGAATGTTGCAGTAAATTTAACATCATCTGCATCATCAGCTTGAACTGCAAAATCACTAATAAAAACTTGACCTGAATAAACTATATCTCCTGAAGTTGGAGTTGCTTTACCCATCTTCATATTAAAAGATGTTTTAGCATAATGTGCTGCATACAATTGTTGGTAAGAATCCTTACTTGGAGTTCCTGTTTCATCAATTGCAAATCCTTCACACTCAAAAGATTGAGTAAATATAGGACTTGGTGTGTATGAATTACCACACTTTGAAGTTGCATCAATCGTGTCATTCGTTGATGTAAATGAGTTAGTCGTAAGACAGGCAACAGGTTTAAATGTTGCGTCTCCGTCTATGTCAGCTAAAAGGATATAATCCCTACCGCTTACTTTTGTTTCTGCCATTTTATTTTAATTTTGAGTTATTATTAAATTGTAAGTTATTATTGTTCTAAATACATTGTCCAAAGGGTTTAAACCATCTAAATTTCTAATTGCACCCACCACCAAACTTGAAGCATAAAACCCATTTGTAAGGGTAATATTCGTGTCGGAATTGATTGCAGTTAGTATTAAATCGCTTATCGTTTCGGCTCTTTTATATCCAAAGTTACTATTTTTTATGACAATGTCAACATCAATGGTAACCGAGTTAGTATAACTTATTTTACCTTGTTCCTGTGCGGATGTTCTGCCTGTCATAATTACATATTCATCTACTCCGTTATCAGGTGCTATTCCATCGTAAACAGGCAATGTACTTGAACTTGTCAAGTTGGTATAAAACCATTTCTTTATTTCTATATTAGGATTAAGCATTTAATAATTTATTTAGTCTTTGTATAAGTTTAGGTTTCTCCATTTCGTAAGCTGGAACTAAAAATGGTTGTGGTCGCATACCTTTTCTTAATATGCTTAAAGCTATTACATAAGCCAAACCTTTGTCATTTTTACCATTGCCAATTCCTTTACGCTTTAGCCACAAAGTTAATGCTTCAACCATATCCTTAAACTTGCCTCCGCTTTTACCTTTAAATTGTTGAGCATAAGATTTGAAATCAGCAGGTACATTTACTTGTGGTCCAGTGCCAAATTCAACATAAGCAGAATACGAAGCATTAGCAGCAACCGAATATGTCAACTCACCATCCTTTGTAAGTGCTATTGAGTTTCTTAATTGACCAAAGTTTACAGGTGCTAATCTTTTGGCTTGATTCTCTATTTTTAATGCAGATGCGTTTATTTCATCACTTACATCAACTTTTAATGCAGTAGATAATTTACTTAACTTGCCTTCAAGTTCTTTAAATCCACTTAAACTTACTGCAAATGCCATTATGCGTACATTAATATTTCGTAAAATCTAAACTGATTCTCTACATCCTTGATTGAATGAATTGTGTACATTTCCCCTTCTGCCTCTATTTTATACATATTGTTAATTGTTACATCGTACCTGATAAATACTTTAGCAGAACGAGTAAAACTTAATTGCAATTCTAACAATGCTCTATTCTCATCCATAGGTCTAAAATCGCCAAATACGACCTCTTGTAAGGCATAGGTAGTTGTATAGCCACCTTGACCATCAGCGGTGATTGTAGGCACATATAAGCCTATTTCCGAGTACATTGTGTTGGCATCAACATAGTTTGCCTTTTTGCTTCCTATCCTCATAATATTGGGCTTATTCTTGTCCAGCGTTGACAGGCTTTCCAAGTCTTTTCACAAATACCTGTATCACTATCCAATCCTCTATTTTCGTAATCGTAACTAACTTGGTCTAATATAGCAATCTTTAAATCGTTCGGAATGGTTGCGTAACCTACCACATAAGTAGCCTTTAGGTTTTCAAATTGCGGTCTTTGTAATTGTGGGAACTTACCACCTACTAAAGTGTAATCAGCAGCAACAATAGTGTCTCCGTTTTGGTCTATTAAGGATGTAAAACTATTCATCGGACCATAAGGCAGCTGGAAGTGTCCATCCCAATTTGTAAACCATACAACCGCAGTTTTAGGTATTAAACTCAATCCTGTGCCTACTTCAACCGCTTCCCTTGCTTGTTTAATCATTAAGGAAATTTGGTTATCATCAACATTTGTAGTAACCCTACAATACAATTTTGCCTCTGCTAATGTAACAGGTTCAACAACTGTACCTATGTCGGTCAAAGTAAAATCAATGATAAAATTATTATATGACATACATCTTTTTTACAAATTTACAATAAATATAATAAAAAACCCCCTACTAAATGTAAGGGGTCTTTATTATCTATGTTAGATTAAATTAAACATTACCCAAATCAGCATAGATTGCTGCGGTTGGTTGCATTAAGTTAATATCTTCATAACACTCAATTCTCGCAGTAACCATATTTTGTTGGAAGTTAGATGCGTTCTCATAAGAGAATTCAATAGCTAATCCTTCAACTTCAATACGCTCTACGAAATTGTTGTCCATAATAAGAACCTTGTCATCAGTAACCCAAGATGCAGCAATAATAGGAGTTCCCCATATTGTCATACCACCATTAGGATTAACGATAACTGAACCATTACCAGCATAGTAACCCAAAGTGATTGTTTCTTTTAATAAACGACCTAATTGTGCAGGGCTTACTAAAGCAACTGAAGATACAAAGTTTGCACTCTTTTGGTTGCCAATGTAATCAACTAATTGCTTTAAATCAACAGTTTCAGCAGTTGTTGTAGAACCTGTTGCAGCAGCAGATACAGTTGCAAAGAAAGCAGAATTTTCAGCTTTGAAGAAATCTCTAGTCAACATTCTTGGTAAAGTTGTGCTTAAGAAAGGCAAACTTCTAGCCATTTGTTTTGAGAATGTAGAGAAACCAGCGATGTAATCATTAACCACTTTAACCTCGCTTAATGCGTAGTTGTTCTCACCTTTGTTTGAACCTTCAGTTTGAGCAGCAATGTTGTTAGTTGTTGCAGTCTCTTTATAGAATACATACAAACCACTTTCACTTCTTACTGTTGGAACTAAATCACGGAAGTTAATTGCTTGACTAGGTAAAACTGAAGCGTTGATAGCATAAGATGCTTGAGCATCTCCTGTTAAACTTGCACCTAAAGTCATTGACTTAACATCTCTTAAATCTAAACGATACTTACCATTTGATTTCATTGATTTTTCCATTTCATCCAATTTGCCATCTAATTTTTCTACGATAGCTTCATCTAAAAACTTTACTTGTTTAGATGCTTGTTTCTTTTGTGCAGCAGCTTGAGCATCAAATTGTTTTTGTGCTTCATCTTTTACTACACGGATTTCAGCGTTTGTTGCTTCCAACTTCGCTTCAATACTAGCTTGAAAACCTTTAAGGTTATCAGCCATTTCGTTAATTACGTTTTCCATTTTTACTTTTTTAGTATTTTATTAAATTCTTTAATTGCCTTCAAGATTTCAGCATCATTGTTTTTGACTTCCTCAATTATCGGCTGCGGTGCTTCTGCGACCATAGTGATTTCTTTAACGATTTCAATCTCCAATAAATCCGCTTGAATCCTTTTTATTTCAATCTCCATCAACGCAAAGGTTTCATCGGTAAATTTACCGCCTTTAAACGCTTTCAAGAGTTTCTCTAGCCTGTTTGCTAATTGTTCCCTTTTTACTTCACTCTTTACTGAAATGGTTGGTGTTTCAGGGTTTGCTGCCCATAATACCGCACTACCTTCATAAAGTTTAAGTTCAGTTATTGTTCTTACTCCATCCTTACCTACGCTTGAATTTATTGTAGTAAATCCAATTGAATGCTGATTGATTAAACCTGCATCGTACATCTTCATAATATCTTCACCTGTTTCGGTCATTACTATTGGAGTAACTGCAATAAGCATATCGCCTTCAACATATAATTGTTCAGGCTTACCAATTACCGCTTCCATTTCAGCACAATGGTCAACTAAAGACCATATCAAGTTTTTACCTGCTGGTCCTCTTTCTTTTAGGGTTTTAGTAAATGCTTCAGGAACGATAATATCGTTATCTAAATCTACATTACCTGTTCTTGCCCATACTGCTTTAACCCTGCGTTGTTCGGTGTCTACATCCATTACTTCGTAGCCGATGTCTTGTTTTTCAACAATTAAATCTTTTGATGCGTAAGTTTTCATATTTACAAAGTTATATTTTTTTTTATTATTCAAACAAGTCTGCAATTAAGTTTCCTATTTGCATACCTACTGCGTTAGTTAATATTCCCCAAATCATTCCAACATTGCCTTTTGGTGGGTTATCTTGTAGCTTTAATAGTTTGCCATTTTTATCCCTTTGTGCCTCATATCCTAAAGTACATCGGCAGTTGCAAACATCACCAGCACTACCACTTGAATCGCAAGGATGTAACATTAAGTCAAAACCGCCTTTTTTGTTTTGCAGTTTGAATGTCGCATCCATTGGTATTTTAGTACCATCCATATTTAGGTGGTCAAATTGGTCTCTTGGAATCCTTCTTGTTCTATTATCTTTTGCTGCAATCCATTCTTTGACTGTTACTAATCCTGTACTCGTTGCACCCACCATTGAACCGATATTGGCAGCCCTTCCTGTCTCCGTTCTTGCTATTAATTCCGCTCTATAATCAGTAATTCCTGCACCCCTTAATAAAACAATTGTTTCAGGTAGTGTTAGGTTTTGCTCGGCTGATTGTATTAGGTATCTTCTAATTTGTTCCTTTGTTGTATTTGTAATATCGGATGCCAATTGGTCAAGTCCTTGCGTTTGCAGATACTGAAGGATGGTATAAGCAAACAAATCGGTCTCCGCTGATTTAACCTCCAATGCCTCGTAAATGCCCTTTACTGACCTTTTTACGACCTTACTACTAATTTGAGCCATCTTTACACCCATAGCCAAATGTAGCTTCTGAATGGTCTTTTTAATGGCTTTGTCGCTAATTGCGTTGTAATCTAATGTACGGCAATAGGTGTTCACCTGATTTTGTAGTTCTTTTTTGAACTTCGGTGAATATTGTTTTAATGCGTTGGCATAAAGTTTTTTATAGTCTTGCCAAATCATTTTATGGATTTTGGTCAGGTATATTCAAAGGTTGAAATTGGTCAATAGTTTGTAGTCCTGTTGGGATGTAAAGTTTTTCTAATTCTTCAGTTGGGATATAGTCAGGCACTTCAATATTCATAATGTCCAACTTTTGTTTAGGACTAATCCACCAAGCAGTATTTAACCACGCAGTTTGCTCGGCTTTATTTGCTTCTAATTCTCCGTAAACTGAAAGGTCGTAATCTACATAAAGATTTGTTCCTTTATAACCCCAGTCCGTGTGTAATTTCCTATTAAGGTTTTCAGTCAATGAGTTAAGTAATGGGATGGCACAACGAAGTGTTAATGCCTTTTCCCCTTCTCTTTGATTGTTATAAGTCTTTGAATCGCTATCGTTTAAAAGTTGACTAGGTACTCCGTAGATATTACAAAGTGCTTTTAAATCCCATTTTTCCGATTCAATGATATTAAGTTCCACAGGAGAAAGTCCGATTTGTTTCCAATCTACTTTATAACCTGATACTGCAATTGAATTGTAGTTTAAGCTACCACCTTTTTCGCTTACTGCCTTTTTTAGTGCTTGTGCTTGTTGTTGTCCACTTGTGGGGTCAAAGCGGTCATCGTTCATAAATAAAACTCCAGCAGGTCCACCATTTTGGAATGATGCAACGGCAGCGGTTTTAGCTTCGTTACTTCTAGTTAAGTTTTTTGCTGCTGCTCGTAGCGGTGATTGTCCGTACAATTGTCCACCTGTAACACCCCATTGTGGATTGAAGTATTTATCGTGTAAGATTTCTTTTGTATCAAATGACCACATTTGTCCGTAATAAAGTTGATACCCAGCTCTTGTTGGGGGGAACACATTGATATTTGCAATGATAGCCATATACTGACTAGGCAAAGCAAATAGTTCAAATGGTTTGCCCTGATTGTTTCCTGCTTCAATAAGTTTGCCATAAATAAAAGAGTTACCTGTTATTAACTTAAAACCGCACCATTGTTCAACTAAATCACTCCAGCAATCTTCCTCGTTAGGATATTTAAGCAACTCGTTTAAGCGTTGGTCTCCTGTGTAAAGTTCGTATGCCTTTTTATGTAAAGTCTCAAGTTCTTTTAGGTTGATGTCTTTTTGTGCAGCTAAAGATTTGTATTTCTTTGCAGCCTTTTCATCTACAACCTTATAAACGTGGAATGGTGCAATTTTAGCTTTGTCGGTAATTAGTTTAATGATTGAGTAAACTATATCGTTTGCTACATATCCATCATCAACAAAACTTCTTTGGTCTGCTCCTTGCCAAGTAACGATACCCCTTTCAATTGCTATTTGGGAACTCATCGGAATTGTTGGAAATAGTGTGTTAATCTTCTTTTTAGTGAAGATGTCAAATAAACCCATATTATTAGAATTTAAACAAAGTTAAAGAAATTTAAGTTAAAATACACTTACTGCAAATTTAGGTTTTGTTAAGTGAGTAAATACTGCGTATCGTGAAGCATCCAAAGCATCATCATTTGCTTTTACAGGTTCTTCAATTACATTATCGTTTTTATCCTTTTTCCATTTGTACGACATAAACTCACGCTTTAAGTTTTTGCTATGGAAGTGAATGTTTATAGGATAAGATTTCATTTTAACTATTCCTGCCCATACATCTTTTTGAGCAGGTTTAATATTAAATCCTTGTCGGTAAAGTTCCTCTATTGATTTGGGTTCTGCTGCATCTGCGTAAATTGTTGCTCGTTCAGGTACTTTCTCTTTTATCAATCTTGTAAGGTCGGATAAAGTAAGACCGCTTTGATAAATGATTTCCTCAAAGTAGTTTTCTCCTTCGTAATGGGTAACCTTTATTAATGCAGCTGGATGCACATATCCAAAGTCAAGACCATAGAATACATCGCCTTCAGGTGCGGTGTCGTATTGTTTCCATTGGGTGTAAATAAGTTCTTTTGCTGCACCTCGTTCTCCTAATCCGTAAACCTTCCACATAAAGTCATCAGGTAGGTTTTTATATTGCTCTATGTTTTTTATTTGTGATTCGGAAAGATTTGGCAGGTTGTTTAGGTATGTTGAATGAATGCGTTTGTTTTCAGGATTGTCGGCTATTTCATAAACCCAATTAATAAAGTCGGCAGGATTCCAATCTAGGAAAACCTTGCCTGTTGTTCTCATTAGTAATTGGTCGTAAAGTGTACGCTTGATTAAGTTGGCTTCGTTGATGAATAGAACATCCCTTGCTGGTCCTCTAGCTTTGCTTTCATCTTCTAATCCAAACAGTTCAATGTATGACCCATTGGGGTAAGTGTATATAAAATCCGAAAAGCTAAAGTCATTGTCTGACCATAAACCCCAATTCTCCATTATGGATTTAAAATCCCTATAAACTCCACGCTTGATATGTGGAAGGGAATGCGAAACAATTGAAATCCTTGTCTTTGGATTATTGTAAGCTATCTCAATCAGTAACTGAACAATGGAATAAGACTTTGAACTCCTTGTGCCACCTTCATTGCAAATGACAGGATAATTGCCTTCATACGCTCTTTTGTTGGCAAAGAATACAGGTGTTGCATTAATCTTCAATTGGTTTGCATCGGTCATCTTCTTGTATTACTATTTGAACGCTACCTTGAATGTTTGCGTTTATGTCAGTTGTTTGTTTTGCTTTGCCTTCTAATCTATCAAGTATCTCCTGATAAGCCCTTAAATCGGATTTCATTGCCTTTGCAATTATCTTCATATCTAACTGTTCAGCTATTGTAAACTCCTCATCTTCGCCTGTAACAGGGTTACGCACTTTGGTAACAAGTTCAAGTAAACGCAGTAAACGAGTTCTTGAATTAGGCACTCCTTTAGGTCTGCCATTAGGGTTTGCAACTTCTCCTTTTTTAAATGGGGTTAAATTTTGTTCATTTGCCATAATCTCACTATTGTTTCACTATTTTACAAAGTTACACCACAATTCGGACAAGTCGTACCTCCGATGGCATTGTCCTTTGGTTGTTCTATATCATTGTTAGAGAATGCTGGTATGTCTAATCCCCAATTATCTAAATCTTCAATATTCCATTCGTTTGCCAAAGCATCCCATTCCCATTCGCCATATCCGACATTATCTTTAACGATAAATTCTTTCTTTTGTACTTCGCTTAAATTGTTAGCGTGGATTACAGGAACATTGGTTAACCCAGCTTCAATACAAGCCTTTAGTCTCATATTGCCACCTAAAACCATATTATTTTCATCAATTACAATAGGGCGGAGTTCAAGCATTTGGGGGAAATCTTGGATTGACTTAACAAGTTGTTTAAACTTAATATCCTTTATGATTCTAGGATTGTTTGGGTTTGATTTGATTTCGTTGATTAACATTATCGGTTTTTAGTTGGTGTTCTTATAGATGGTGTTTGTGGCACTTCTTTTTTATTTAGGTCTTTAAATCCTAACAACTTCGCACATTGGTAACATTTTACTTCGTGTTTTGGCAATTTTGATTCCCATACATAATCGCTGGTAATCCCACATTTGCACTTGTATTCTCTTTTACAAAATGTATCTTTCATTATCCTTGTCTATTGTATGGTTTTGTTGGTTTGTCTTTTGGTCCGTTACTTTTTTTGTACTTACCTTTTTTTCTTGTGCCAAAGTTTACCTTCCCAGCTGCGTTAAGTTTCGCCATTATTTATACTTTTCTATTAATTCGTTAAGTTCAGTCCTTGACCATTTCTTTATGAGCCTGTGTTGGCTTTCAAGGTGTAAAACCATTCTTTCGCCTATCTTATCAATAAGGTTTCTGCGATAGCCTATTAGGTGGAATTGGTCAAAGCCGTTGCAGGATTTACATTCTCCATTTACATTGTATTCATCAAACCTTAATGCTGAACTACCCTTTACAGGAACATAATGCCCAGCATCCATACTTTCATAATCTCTAACCTGATTGCAACTAATACAAGTAAAATATCCATCTTGACTGTCTCTTGTCCTAATGTAGCGGTTAAATATTTGTTGAGCCTTTGCGGTTAATCTTGGTATTGATTGTAAAGCCATAATGCAAAACTAGGGATTAACTCGTACACGAACAACTAAATGCTGGACTTAAATCGGTAAGGTCTTGTCCTTTAAACAAATCGTTTTGTGCGTAGTTTAATAATTGTTTATAGGTTATATCTCCAAAGTAGGTATGTCCTTTACCTTTTAATTTGCTTAATTCCTCATCTTCAATCCATTCTTTTGCTAATTCAGGATATGACCTTAAAATATTTATTACTGCATTCTTGCCTTTAAGAAAACATAAAGTGCAATTTCCTAATATAGCTGGAATTTCCAAAGTGTAAGGTTTTTTACTCCAATAGTCATTTACTTGTGCCTTATCAATACCTTGTTCGTATAAAGGGAATACAGGATGAATGTATGCTTGTCGTTTCTCATAGCCTTTAACCCTTCGTTCCTCATCTGCCCTAAATCCTACCATCCACTCATAATCTTGTTTTCCGTAATTTGCCCTTAACCATCTTTTTGCGGTTTTAATCTTTAGTTCAATAGTACATTCCCTTTTAACTCTATTAGGTATTAATCGCCATTTCTTATGCTCTAACATTCCCCTAAATCCACCTTCATAACTTATTCTTGTTACAGGTATATTTTCGTATGCCTCAAAGTCATTAATGAATTTATATGTTTTAGGGTGCTCTCTTTGTGTATCAGCAAACAAAACAATATCCCCTTCACGATAGTTCATTATTGTCATCAATGCACTTGTCTTGCCTCCGCTAAAATTTATTACCCTTTGCATAAAGTCTTTTTATTTCGTAGTATAGGTCAAATGTTACCAATATGGTAATGGCTAGTATAAAGCCTATAAATATCCTTGCAAACTCAATTATTAGTTTAAATAGTTCTTTCATAATTGGTTATTGTAGTGCATCATTAATGAATACTTTTTACATTGTTGTTTCATTGTTTCCTCATCAATTAACATATCTTGTGGTTGTTTTGAATCAGCTAAAAATACTGCCCTTACTTTGGCTTTAATATTTTCGCCTTGTTCCTTTGATATTTTAATTTGTTTTCGCTTCCATAGGTAGTCAAATACCTGATGGTTTAAGAACTTCCAATTCTTTTGCTCGGATTTATTCCAATAATCTTGCTCATCTTTAATTGCTTGTTCCTCATCTATTTGCATTGGTGTTTCGTTTATTTCGTTTATTTGTGTCTTTTGCCTTACCTGAACTGCTATCTTTTTGTATTCAGCCATTACATCGCCAAAGAATTTAGGGCTAAATGAACCATAGTTCCTATCTACATCTAAACGACCTAAAACATAAAGTTCAAATGCTGCTCCTAATTCCTTTAGTTTAAATATTCCGTAGTTCTTTAGTACAAAGTCAACTAGGAACTGAAATTCAGGGCTTGTAGGTGGAACTGCACCGCTTAACTGAATACAGGTTTTTAAGTGTTCAGCTACTTCAATGCTGGAACATTTTGATATATGTATTGTTTGTAAGGCATCATAAATTTTAATCTCACTTTGATTCAATGTATTTAAGATTGGCAAGGTTTGTGAAGTTACGCTCACTGACATTGGGTTTATGACTTGTGGTAGTATTTCGGTTAATGATTTCATCGTTCCAAGATTTATTGTTTAAAAATGTTTCAGGGTTTTTACGAAATTGTTTATCAGGTACTGATATTTTGTAAAGGTCAATATAATTCATAGCATCTTGCCTTTCTTGGTCCGATAATTTATCCCATTTAAGTTTTAGCTTTTTCTTATCACCTACCTTTTTATCGTATTCATTCCAATAGTATTCAAAATCTATATTTATATTTTTATTTACATTTTCATTTACATCTTCCATATGAGAGGTCATATGACCTATCGTATGTTGATTATTTCCTTTAATATTATTTCTTCTTGATTGTGAAAATGCCATTCTACGCTCTTTTTCAAGGTCTAAACGAACATTATACCATAAACCTTTTTCATCTTGTATAAACTTACATTTAATTAATTCCCACAATTGACCTACTTGTTGACCTATCATATGTGTGGTCATATGACCTCTATTAAATTGTAACATTAATAGTTCTATGTATGCACCTTTTTCCTCAAAAGTCATACCCATTGTTCCACCTATGTAATCATTAGGATAAAACAAAAATGCTGGGTCTTTAGCCATAAAATAAAATAGCCCCATTGAATCCCTACCAGTCGGATTGGTAGTTCATCGCAAGGGCAATAAGTTCTTAATGAGTATCCGACACTCAATACAAAAATACTAAACATTAACCATATCCTCAAAACTTTGTATGGCTTTAAAAATCTCATAAGCAACCTGTGGCACTATTGCGTTTCCGTAGGCTTTAATTGATTGGTTTTTCCATTTAGAAAAGGTAATAGAGTCCAATTCTTTGGGAAACCCATCATCTCCTCCACATATTGGGGGTTGAGTTGGGAATGAGGAGAAATCCCCTTTCTCATCAAATATCCTACTACGTGGCTTCTCTTTAATTGACTTGGGGGAAATGTGCTGTTTGTGTAATCTTGCAGAGTTGGAGTAGGCAAGAAACCAAGTTCGCTCTCGTTTGTGTGGAGCGTTTTTGCTACAAGCTGGAAGTATATACGCTTGTACTTCGTACCCCTTATTTTCCAATTCAACTTGCACCTCGTTGAAAACCATTCCCCCCCCCCAATTAACAATTCCGAGTACGTTTTCGCCCACCACCCAAGTTGGTTTAACTTCTTCAATTGTTCGCAACATTTCAGGCCACAAGTGTCGTTCATCTTCTTTGCCAAGTTGTTTTCCTGCACTTGAGTATGGTTGACAAGGGAATCCTCCTGTGAGAACATCAATTGATGCTGCGTGAATTGAGAAATCGGTTTTTGTAATGTCATTGTAAGATTTTGAATTTGGGAAATGGTGGGCTAAAACCCTTTGACCAAATGGATTCCATTCGCAATGGAAAATATTTTCCCATCCCATCCACTCGGCTGCAAGGTCAAACCCACCTATTCCGCTAAATAATGATGCGTGTGTCATTTAATTGAATATTGTGCAATCTGCTTATTGTTCTCCAGCTTGATTGTATTAGTTACAATATTCATTCCTTCGTTCCTTAAATCGGCTATTCGTGCTGCTAATCTAAAGCATCCGAATTTAGTTAAGGCATCAATTGGGGTTAGCTTTTTACCTTTATTTAAGTAGTCTGCGATTTGTTTGTTTTGGCTCATAGTGTTAAAGTTTTGTTATAATTAAAAAGGTAGGTCTTGAGTATCTTCTAATTCTTGTTTGTTTTGGGCAAACTCTTTCTTTGCTTCCCAAACATACTCCTTCCCATTTCCGCAATATTCCTTTTTGGCTTTCTCTGCCCTTTCAGTTGCGGTTTGTCCGTTATATACTGTGTGTGTGTTTTCAAACTTATCTAACTCTTTACGTTTCTCTACAACAATTGTAGCGTAGTGATTTCCGTTTTTGTGTGCAGTAAATTTGATGTCCTCTTTTTTGATGTTTAATACTATCATTTTATTTGTTTTGGTGTTTATTAATTTGTTCTTCTTCTATTTGGTTTTCGTTTTGCCTGTCAGCTTCCAGCTCATCCTCATCTTCCCAATCACAATGTTCTAAACATTCAGGACAAATTCCTATTTCAGTCATATCGGTTTCTGCTCTGCAGCAAGTACTAATTGGCATATTCTTCAAAGTTTTCGCTAAAATCACTCATTGGCATAAATGGTTTTGGCTGGGTTAATAATGGGGTTAACATTTCAGGGTAATGTTTGGCTTTGTATTCCTTTAGTTTGGCTTTTGCTTTTCTAATTTCGGTTAAATACTCATTTTTCCAAAATCTATGGCAAGATTCAAACTTCCATTCATAGTAAGAAACATTATCCCTTAATTTTTCAAGTTTACTGTCTATCATAAAGTTGATTGTTTGGTTTTAAATATTTCTTTTAATTCAGGGCTATTATCCACTAATCCTGTATTGCAAGAATATAGCGTTTTTAGTTCCGTTTTTGATACGCAAAGGTCAACGGCTAACTCTACATCCAATTCAGTTATATGTGCCTTTAAATAGGCTGATTCATCTGCTTGTTGCATTTCCTCGCTGGTGTATATTCCTGACAAATCCTGTGGGTATGCTTTTCTCAAAGCTAATGCCTCTGCAACCTTACCCAGCATTATATGTGGTTTTGCCCATAAGCCCATAGGTTTGCCTTCTTTATCAAATTGGCAATACTCTGCTAAATAAGCAACTCCAACGGATGCCTCAAAGCGGATGTCATTATGGAATCTAAATACTGAAATCTTGCAGGAAATTAAATTGCCATTCTCGTAAGTAAATAATGGCTCGGATTGTCCGCCATAATTCCCTGACCTTTCCGCTATTACACGGAATCCATCAATGGATGTTTGGATGGTCATTCTTTTACCGCCTTTACTCCAGCGGTGAATACAATAAATCTGCCTTGAAAGTGCATCAAGCCCTGTGCGTTGACATTGATACAAGAAAAGTTTAAGTTCCTCTTGGGTTGCTTCAGGTGCAATTTGCGACCTAATTAACTCAATTTGCTCCT
>Ga0209086_10000779_pt1 | contig 26565 bp, 31 predicted proteins | sample M_130207_XF_Meta_FD_187312 | JGI IMG/M metagenome (GOLD analysis project Ga0209086, IMG submission 187312) | Freshwater microbial communities from Lake Montjoie, Canada to study carbon cycling - M_130207_XF_MetaG (SPAdes) (version 2) | ecosystem: Environmental > Aquatic > Freshwater > Lake... | reverse complement strand
TGTTGAGGAAGGCATTGACCTCGTCATAGTCGGGGTCATCCTTCTCACGAACCTTGCGGTGAACTGCGAGCATAGCCAATTCTCGCCAGTTGGTTGCCTCTTCTGCCGGTGCTCTCTTGAACACTGGACGCCTGAAGGAAGGCTTGAATGAAATCTTGAGCTTAGAAATGATCTGTCGAATTGAGTCATCTAGGGGGTCTCGCGGGGAAGAACGAAGAGAATAAAGTGTTGAAATATCCATCTTACCGCCTTCTCTTCTGTTTAGACATTCGTTTCCATTTTCTACCAATGGGGAACTGTCTTAGCATTGATCCTCCAATGGCAAAAGTAGGTGATAAAATCATTCGTAAAAAGAAATTCAAGAAGATCAAATCATATTGTGATCTTCTTCGAGCTGGTGGATATGATGTTAAAGAAACAACGGTATTAATCTTGTTTTGCGATGGGGTTAACATTCCAGATGTAGGTGCATGGAAGGACTTCCACTTTGTTGATAAAATCAAGTTTAATGGAAATACAGTTCCTATCACGAAACTCTACGGTAAACAAAATGGATTCAAAATACCACAAAGTAGTAGAGAGTGGTGAAGATGTCTGATTCCACTCCAATGCCAAATACATGGGTCCTCTGGTATCACGACCCAAACGACAACAACTACTCCGAGGCTTCATACACGAACATCGCCACTCTCTCTACACCCGCACAGTTTTGGTCTGTGGTGGATGCAATTTCAAAGGACGCATGGGAATCTGGAATGTTCTTCCTGATGCGAGAAGGATACAGACCTCTATGGGAGGCACCCGAGCACATCCGAGGAGGTGCTTGGTCAAAGAAGGTCGATGCACGAGACACCTGTGAGGTGTTTATCGATGCAATGGCGCACTGCTTTGTCAATGGTTTTCTAACCAACTACAAAGAGGCGATTGTGGGTGTTTCCGTTTCACCCAAGGGTCAGTTCCATATCATCAAGATCTGGAACACAACAACGAATATCACAGATAAGAAGCTGTTCGCTCCGACGATGAAGATGAAGATCGCGGATGACATCGTCTACAAGGCACACAACACACGTGGTAAGTAATCAAATACCACATTCTGCAAACCAAAAATACAAAGTATACATCATATATACGTGAAACACCGTGATTGATACAACCATAATGATGTTTGTGGTTTCATTGCTCATTATTTTTAACGTTCCTGATTACTTAAAGTCTACATTCCACTCGTGAAGATATCCCTCTTTGAACAGCTTTCGCAAGTAAGGGACTAGTCGCTTTTTATTTGAAGCATGACCAAAATCAATGATCCAAACCCGTCCATCCTTTTCAATGAAGTTATAGGGTGTGATGTCAATATACTGAATACCGTGATCATACAGTGTACGAACAATCGTATAGACTTGATCACGAATCTCATTTGGCAACTCCTCTACATCATCACCATATCTGTAGGCAAGGGCCATGTCATCAATCCTCTCCATCTCGATGAATGACTTATTGTCAGTCTTCAAGACGTTGGGAGATAGACCTAGATCAGCAGATACTTGTTGAAGGCGGGCCTCCCTCGCGATCTCACGAGAGGGAGTAGATTTAAACTCTTTACGGAACATGTTTGGTGATGTTGAAGTTGAAGGCGAAATTGGATCCATTTTACGCGAGAGTGAGAAGATACTTGACTTGATTGATATCGGCTAGCATCTCATCGCGAATGTTCAGAAGATCTGTATCTGTCTTCTTTAGCATTTGGGGGAGTTTCTCAGAAAGCCATCCGCTGGTCTTGTTGATAAATCCGCGAATACCTGTCACGGTGAGGTTCTTCACTGGAAGCGTCTCCTTTACATACGGACGTCCGTAGCGGCCCATATAGACCTCTACGAATTTGTCGATGTTGATGTCCAAGCTTTTCACAAGGTCATCTGTAGCCTTGTGCTCAGAAAAGGACTTGGTCTGCCAATGGTATAGCTTAATCTGTTCACGGAGATTGAAGAGGACCTTTACGATCTCACCACCTGGATTGGGTTCTCCTCGGGCACCACCCTTCATTTCAGGAGGAAGAATTTCAGGAGTCTTCTGTAGTTCTTCTTCCGTAGGGGGAGGTCCACGAAGGTAAATCGCTGGAAAGAGGGAATCCAAGATTGCCTCTGCGCTCATATAGTCATCATCTGCACTAGTAGGTCCGCTCATTTTGTAAGTCCCCTACATTTTACAAAAACCATATTCGTTTTACGTGCTCCACGTTCCGCCTAAGCCTGAATGATAAGTAGCAAGAGGCCCCTTGTTTGCGATTAAGAAATCTGTCTGTAGCTTCTGGATACCTCCGGGGAGATAGTACATATTATCATTCACCTTCACTGATCCAGAGACCATGTTCCTAAACAGAAACGGGTCAGGAGTAGGCTCCTTATAAGGGGTTTCCTGTTGGTTGAACTGATACACCTGGTTTGACTTGAACATGAATACCCTATCTTCAGGGGTGATAGCAGATCGCAGGAAATAAGGACCTGTTGTGTGGTTCAGGCGTTCATCTCCCATATCAATATTGTCTAATGATGCATCGGATAGAAGACGCTCAAAGATCGGGTTGCCACGCGTTGCCGCAAAGAAGCTATTGCTGAGATACATCTCACCCTGTGCGTTCTTGCAATCCAGAGGCGGTTCGCATTCATCTTCGTTACATCCTACGAACTGTGCACCTTGGTTGATAGCATCCGTTACCGCCTTCAGTAATGCAGGTGTGATCTCCACGAGGGAGTCTGCATAAATACCACCACTGTTGTAGACGATCTCCAACCTGGCCAAATCCGCAACTTGTGCCCAACGACTCTGTCCAGTTGCCTCACCCGCTTCAAGTGCAGCATTCTGATACGCGATTGTCTGTGGGAAGTTCTCTGCATTTCGGTCTTGGTTCTTCCATAACTTGTATTCAAATCCTGATTGTTCACATACCTTCTTATTCGCATTGAACATCACCTCACGCCACTTTGGAATATCTGCTCCGAACCAAATCTGATGGAAGACAGGCTTGAAGTCGACCCCCTCTGCAACGGAATTTGTAGATACATTCTTAGGTTTCGCCAGATTCCACCGAATACGCGACATGAACATGTAACTTCCAGCCAGGTGTTTGTTGATATCCTTGAGTGTCTCGCACATTGCAAGAAGGTGGATCAGCGTACGACACTTGGAAGAGAAGAACATAGGTGAGTTTGTATCCAGTTCAAGTGAGCGGGTGTACATATCCACAGCAGTTGTAGATACGTTGATTGCCACACAGTCATCTTCCGGTCCCCGTTGAACCCTGCCTCCGAGTTCTACATCTTCTCCTCCCATTAACCTCTGTAAGATGTCCCGGATGGAAGCAGTCTGAGGAAGAGATACTGCAGGTCGCTGAGGGCGCACATGTGTAGAAAATCGGTTTGTGATAGCACCCGGTCGTACAGCTACTCCAGGAAGACGGGGCTGTTGGGGTCCAAGTCCTTCCAGGTTCTTCTTAGCAATGTCATTGTAGGGACCATACATCTCTTCAAGTTTCACGATTTTTGCCAATGGTTTTTCTGTGAAAACACCCGTTGCACCTGCTAGGTATTTGAAATACCGTGCAAATCCATCACACTTGTTCTTGTCGCCGTCAAAGAAGATGTGTTCATAAATCAGCTCTGTGGGACGCTTATAGTTGATATTATCCGTAACTTCTTCCTCATATCCTTCAGGTGTGCGTCCAGAAGCAGCAGCACCCTGATCTGCGGCTCGTTCTTCACCCGTTAAGCAGTAAAAGTGTTCAATAAACGCATCGTCATGGGATGATGCATCCTCGGGACCTTTCAGATAACTCTTGTAGTTGTCTGTTAGCCACAGATATTCAATCGGAAGCTGAATTGTGTTCGTCTTCAATACCATAGAATCCTTCGTAAAGACCTGGGAAAGAATACGATCATCAGCCTTTCCAATCTGTTTGTTTGATTCCTCCTCCCAAGCATCCAAAAGTTCACGTGCTGCAAGGGTGTTTCCGAAATACATGGTGCCTCCGGATGTTTCAAGAGTATATGGGTCAAAATACGGCCTCTTGATTGCCTTCTCTTTCGTACGGGGATCAATATTCCAACCACGAGCCATAAAGTCGATGTTCTCAAGGTCAAAAAGGTGGGGATACTTCAACATCCACATATCACCATCAATATACAGAACATTTCGAGGCTTGACTGCGTCCAGTGCTTGCTTGATAAAGAGTGGTTTTCCATTGATCGCATTCTGGTAATCTGAACGAGGAAACTCTGTGTTGACTGCAACATAGTTAACCCCTGCCTTTTTGCAGTAGTCTTCCCACTCTGCAATCATCTCCGGAAACTTACGCGGTTTCACAGAGCCCGGTCGTGCAAGAATTTCTGGCTCAATCTCTCTCACGATTGCATTAATACGATCTCGGAGATCTGGAATAGCTGCTAATTTAGGTGTTACCCATTCCCTGAACTGCTTCTTTAAGTTTTGATAGTACTCCTTCTCTACACGTGTGAGTGGACGATCAGTGATTTTCTCAAGGCGAATTTGTTCATCTACAATAGGCTTTGGAAACCCCGTTTCACGTCCTATTTCGGCAATGATTCGATTTCTAGCAATTTCCATAATGTCCTCTGGACAAGGACTTTGAAGGTTACGGTTCATATTCTCTTTTCCCCACCAGTATGTCACAACAACAAATCGGCTCGCGGGGTTGATAATATGAACATCTCCAATGGGCGTATTCTTAATGAGTGCCTCAACGGATGCAATATCACCAGCTTGTTGCCGATATGTTTTCCGGCGACGAGATGATGTTTTCCTCGGAGTCTTCGGCATTATAGTTTAGTAAGAAGTAGTTTTAGGTAGAACACGGCATTAGACAGAGCTTGATGTCGCCAAGGTTCGCAATTACATAGCGGATCATCAAAAACCAATCATTTTTCATGTGGAGCTCAAGATTGTTGGACAGGTTAGAGCACTTGGTAAAGAGAACCAAGTGAGGAAGGGAGTATGTTCCACTCACGATTGCATCTGAATCACCCTTGACAGTCGAGATATCCGTTGCAGCATCACCCATTGTAACCGTCTGTTGGGCAAATGGACCCTTGCAAGCAAATGTCAGGATGCTACCCACCTTTTTGATCTCTACCGTCTTTGCAGATAGAAGGGTCATATCGCGACAGATCTTCTGGAAGTCAAGTGAAGGAATCGTCGTGTGAGCAGAGAACTCTGTCTCCGGCATTGTGATGTCCGAGTCATCCCTGTCAAGGAGATTGAGACGATACTTGGTGCGACGACCCTTCTCACCGTTCTCAATCGTGATCGTCAGATGGTTAGACTCGTGCTTGGAAACAGAGAACGTGATCGTGTCATCGTTGGTCACTGTCTTCACGATACGGTAGAAGTGATCTGTATTGAGACCCACATCCAGCTTGGGAGCCGAATGGTTGTATTCATACTTCTCAAACTTGTTTGCATACAAACGCATGTGAGTCAGAACCGTGCGCGTATTGTCCATCGCAATCATCCTGATACCATCCTTATCAAAAACAAGGCTCATTTCCACCAACATAGACTTCAGCCCCTCGGCGAGGGTGCGAATGGGGGACGTCTGAACCGTCTTTGCTACAACAAGGTCGTCCATTTATGTATCCTTGAGGCTCGGTGTCTAAGTTCTTCTACGCACCCGACGTGTCTTTGGTCTATTTAATCCAGAAGGAAGGCAGCTCCAGAACTCGCCTTTTCGGTTCATTCGGTAATAATATACATCGTATCCAGGTGAGCACTTCTTCTTGGCAGCCTTAAGGCGTTGTTTTAGAGTCTTCGCCATTAATCAGTGTAGGCAAAAATTGCTAAGGAGAAGAGACTGAGTCCGATTGCCAGCCACTTGAGACCCTTAATGCTCTCACCAAAGAAGAACACCCCTGCAAGTGTCACCAAGATATTGGATGCCAAGTTCCAGATCAAGTTCGTCACAACCATATTGGAGTGGGTCATCGCTTTCAGGAAGACATACGGTTCAAACGCGTAGAGCAGGGTAGCAATCGGGAATCCTGTAGAATACGCAAGATTACCCTGATTCACTAGTTTCAGTGTTCCCATCATACTGATGTCAATCAGCGCCATCACAATGCCAAAGACGATCGGAAGCAGGTCAAACTTGCCTGCCTTCCAGTTGACTGACTTAATTGCTCCGTCTACAAAGTCTTTCGGAACTGTCATTAGTTCTTCGCGAGAAAAGGAAGCACCAGTAAGACCAACACACCGATTAGAACCACAATATCAATGGTCCTTACGATCTTCTTTTCCTTCTCTGGAAGCTCTTCATAATCCTTCATATACTGAGGTGGTTTAGCCCAGCCCCACATCCATCCAAGAGCTGTGGGCTTGAGACGATCCTTGCAGTCGTAGATCATGTCATACCACGCAAGCAGGACGTAGGCAATACATGCGAGAAGGAATGCCATAACCACCCGATGCTCCCAGGCCTTGAAATGGGGCATCCAATAGACAACTAACACAAACAGGGAAAACACTAGGCACTTTGGGTTAAGTGTAAGGTGTGTTCCAAATAATCCTCCGCTCATTACTTAGTATAAGTGATATAAATCAGTGAGTACATGCCTAAGAGCGCTTGAAACGCAATTGTGCGATACGAAAAGAGAACATCCGATAGTTCTGATAATACGACAACCGAACCGATCATCAGTGAATCTGCAAGTAAGATCGTCCATCCACCTTCGCTTGCATACGCCTTAAAGACATCGATCATAGAGTTCTGACCTTGTGGAAGTCCCTGAATGACGACAAAGTAGAAGAAGAGGTCGTGTAAGAGTTGCACAAAGATTGCACCGAAAACCAACTGAAGGCCATATGCAGTTGGGAAAATGAAGGTAGCGAGCAAAACACCGAGCATCAAACTAAAGACATCTGCTGCAACCGCGGCAACTCCAAACTTATCATACCATAACTTGAGAGCTCCAGTAGGTGGGAGAAACGAAATACGTGTTGGAACGGTGTTGATAAGTGCCATCACCACGAAGTCCACCCATAATGCTGCACTTAATAAAGAGATCAACCGCATTACTTGTTACGGCGAGTTTTTCCACGGGACATGCGAGCTGACTTCTTACGTGAGACGATACGACCCCACTTGTTCATCTTGAGATCACCCTTCTTAAGTCCTCCAGCTGTGTGGTCAGCTGTTCCGTGCATTACCTGTGCGCGCGATCCAATTGCCTTAATATGCATTTATTGAGTAGGTGTGAAAATATACCGCGTTAGCTTGTTTGCAAGGTAGCCTACGGATACCCCGTTTTCTACAAGGGTCTTGCCATATAAGGAATCCTCCATTCGATAGACTTCCCATCGTTCATCAAACTTGAATCGATTGAATACATCCCGCCGAACAGTGACGTGTGCATGGTGGATTGGATAGTCTGAATTTTGAACAAGGATCCCAATAGCATTTGGATTTGAGATAATCGGTTCAGAAACAAGCTTATAGTCCTCTGATTCAAACGGATTTGAATACGATGTGTTGGGTTCGTGTGAATAGTTATGGTAGATTGCATGGTAGGGTCCGGATTGAAAGGCTCTAACAACATATTCAAGACGAGATGGATGCATCAAATCATCTGCATCAATGAATGAAATCAATTGAGTATTCAGCATACTTCCAGCAATATTTCGGTTTGCGGCTTGATTGAGTCGTTTTGTTGAATACTGAATCGATACAGGTATTCCATCATAGACTGTATCTGTTCGGTTATCATGCGTCCACGAAGAACAAGAGACTGCAATGTGATCTGGACGTAAGGTTGACTTTGAGATGTTCTCAATCAATGAAGGGAGTAAGTTAAAATGGTTAACATAACACGGGATAGCAACACCAATCATTGTTTACGCTGGTGACTTTATAAAGGAAAAGACAGCGCGTTTTGTCGGCTCAGGGACATCTACAAAATTAGGTCCATCATCGCGTCCACAAAAGAAATTTTCTGAAAATGGGAACGGAAACTTAATTGCGTGTTCTCGGTCATATGCGGGTCCTTCGCCTATGTGAACAAGCAACACGTTTCGGATGTAGGGATACACGTAGCTTGAGAGAAAACTCTGATCTGCTCCATAGCCACGATCAATTGGACTTTTTAAATACAACTCGTATTGTTCAGTAATATTTATCATTGCAGATTTCCGGATACCCCACATTCCTCCCATTAAACTTGATGTATGTTCCGGATGATCACGGATTGCATGAGCATGAAAGTGGGGCTTTGAAAGGAAGTTTCGGATGGCCCACCGATCTTTCCAATGAACATGGCTATCGGCATCTCGAACAAACATAATTTCGACATCGGGTTCATCAATCGCAAAGAATCGCGAAATCATATTGATGATTCCAAAGTTGCCGGTTGGACGTAGAACTACATTCGAATATTGAACAACTTGTCGCAGAAACTCTCCATCTACGTCAGGTGATGTGTAGATGTAGACTTTCCAATCGGGAAAATGAGTCCCAATTAAATAGATATTTTGCAACATTGGAACTGGATAGTATCGCGGGTTCGGCGGTCCATACAGACAAAAAGAAAACACCTTAACCATTATAATGATCTCTGGAAAAGCATTCGCTGATCTGTCCACTTGGATTTATGATCCTCGTTACAAGGAAAGACCCTTTATGCAATGGGGATCTCGTCAGGGAGATTGGGTCTTCATTAATGGAGAATATCTAGACCAGTTTCTCAGCATCCGACTTGCAAGTCCAAAACGCTTCAATCTGATTATTCATAACGCCGACACACCGTTTGATGCAGCCCGTCTTATAAAGACTTTACCTCGTGCTCTGCATATATGGGCAATTAACACGACGGTTCAGCATCCACAGCTCACAACAATTCCTCTTGGATTTCCGGATAGCGGTCTGAAACATATCCCAAATATCCGTCCATCTACAGATCGTCACATTGAGATCTACTCTAATTTTTCAGGAACTCACAAAGCAAGATGGGATTGTTATTATGCATTTGAAAACGATCCCCGAGTTGTTCGTAAAAATCCGGTTAATGGAATCGGTCATCCTGAATACTACGATGATTTGTGTCATTCAAAGTTTGTCCTCTGTCCACGCGGAACCGGTGAAGATACTCATCGAGTCTATGAAGCACTTGCATGTGGGGCAACGCCGGTTGTTCTTCGTGGCAATCTAGACCATTTGTATGCGAGATTTCCAATTTGCATTCTAGAGTCCTGGACAGACCCGTTGTATGTACCTCGGGGAGAAGTCCATCTAGATCCTCAATATTTTCTCCGATGAACTGGATTGATCCACACCTCATTGATACCATATAGGCGGACCAAATTGAAACCATTTGCGCGTAAGATTGAATGACATCTCTCTTTCCTATCTAAATTCTGCATCTCCATATAGATAAGGTATACCGAAATAGACCAATCCATTGTCTCAAGGGCTTCATATTCAGATCCTTCTACATCAAGGGACCATAAATCAATATGGCGGACCCCTGCATCATGTAGAATTGTATCTAGACGTTTCGATGGAACTTTGATTACCTGAACATTATTCCCGCGATGCCATGCATCAAAGGCTCCTTCATCCGTATTATGTTTTACAGAGCTTACTGCATCGTTAACATAGAGCTCAATCTCACCTACTGTTTTTGAAACCGCACAATTATAACATCTTGCATTTGGTCTATTCTTCACAAGTTTTTGATAATCATCTGGTAAGGGTTCAATTAAAACTCCAGTCCAGTTTGAATTGTCTTCAAAAAACTTAGTATTTGAAAACTTTACTCCATCCAATGCTCCCATTTCCAAGAATACACCATTACGAAGAGTATGAAAATATGACTCAAACAACATTGCGTCATCACCCTGTAACCCGTGAAATTCATGAACTTTCTTTAAAATCCCACGCGGTGTCCAGGATATCCTTTCATAGTGTGCTGGTTTTTCTCGTCGTACTATGCTCGTTTGTTGATTCATTGTTTATAAAGACTTCTTAATAACTTTTATCCAATATCCGACCTTCAGCTTTTCCATATTCCAGGAGGTTGCCTCAATTCGCTTTTGTTCAGCAAGAAGGCGATCTTGTGTGACCTCCTTCCAGTCATCCACGAATAAAATAGGAAGATCCATCCACCCAGAGTGTGCAATGTCTCGCTTTACAATGGGAATACTCCCCATGTACAGTGTTTCCCACAAACGATGAGTGTCAATCCCGTTGCCACGAGGACATAGGACAAAGGTATGATTCCGAACGTCTTCCAAGAATGCCCGACGACCTTCAAATGTATTCACACTCTCACCGTGAGTGACCCATGGAACTCCCGTAAACATCTCCTTTAGTGGAGCTCGCTCAGAAGGATAGGTATGCACTGCAAAGTTCAGATAGACGAGGTTCTTGATGTCACGAGGTAGACGTGCAACCTCAACCATCATTGGGATATTGCCATAGATGCGATGGATCGGGGACTCATCTGTATCATTAGTAATTCCAAGTGGAACACCATTCACCCGCTTGGACTGAGTGTTCGTTGAAAACCACGTAGCCCGAGGGTATCGAGCTACAATCTCATCTGTAAGAGGATAATCTGAATGTCCAGCAATAATAACCTTCTGTAACCTAGGTGGGTAGATTACACGACCCCTCCATGAGGTCGTACCTCTAATATAGAAGATATCAGTCTTGAAGTAGTTGTTAGGGAATGCAGCAAGGAAGCGGTCGCCACAGAGCACGTCCTCTGCTGTCCACATTTCTAATTCCAGATGAAAGAATCTTCACGATATTACCTAGACTAATCAAATGAATCGTGTTGCAGTTGTAACCGGCGTGACCGGGCAGGACGGTTCTTACCTTGCAGAGCTCCTTCTCTCAAAAGACTATGATGTATATGGAATTGCCAGACGGACATCCCGCTCGAACACCGAGCGGATCGCCACCATTTTGACCCATCCTCGCTTCTTCCTTCGGGAGGCCGATCTTTGTGATGGAAACTCCCTCCGAACTGTGTTTGAGGAGGTCTCGCATTACAAGAATATTGAAGTGTACAACCTTGGAGCACAGTCGCACGTACATACATCATTTCGTCAGCCCGAGTTTACTGCAGACGTGGATGCCCTTGGTCCCCTCCGTATTCTTGAGGTACTCCGATCTATGCAACTGACCCGTGCAAAGTTCTATCAGGCATCCACATCAGAGCTGTTTGGTAAGGTTCAGGAGACCCCACAGAAGGAGACAACTCCCTTTTACCCTAGGAGTCCATATGGTGTTGCAAAGCTTTATGCATATTGGATTGTGAGGAACTACCGTGAGAGCTACGGGATGTTTGCTTGCAATGGCATTCTGTTCAATCACGAGTCTGAGCGCCGCGGTGAGGAGTTCATCACTCGCAAGATCACCAAGGGTATTGCAAGGCTACGTAAGGATCCAGAGTTCGTTCTTGAGCTTGGAAACATAGATGCCAAGCGCGATTGGGGATATGCACCTGACTATGTAGAGGGAATGTGGCGTATGCTTCAACAGGATAAACCAGATGATTACATCCTTGCTACAGGTGAAACACATACAGTCCGAGAGTTTTTGGAGACTGCATGGGGTAAGATCATTTGGAAGGGCGAGGGAGTTAATGAAACGGGTGAAGATGAAAACGGTCGGGTGATTATCCGTATCAACTCTGAGTTCTATCGACCGGCAGAAGTTGAGCTTCTCATTGGAGATCCGTCAAAGGCATGGTATAAGCTCGGATGGAAAGCTACGACTACGTTTCCCGAACTAGTTTCGCGAATGGTTGCACATGATAGTTTATAATTAGAATATAAATGGCATCTACATCATCTAAAATACTAAATAGGCTTCTTGAATTGCCTACTAAATTCTTTGTGGATATTGGTGCTTCGGATGATATAGTCACATCACAAAGCGAAGCCCTTCTACAATACGGTTGGAGTGGTGTAATGTTTGAATGTGCACCAGAAGTTGCTCATTTGAAGGAGCGTGTTAAAGAGTACCCCGTTAAGGTTATTTCGCAGATGGTAACACCTGATAATATCATACAACTTTTACAGGATGCTGGAGTTCCTGACGGTTTCTATCTTTCGCTGGACATTGATGGATATGATTTCTTCGTGCTTCAGAAGATCCTTTCGGTATATAAGCCTCAGTTGATTATCAGTGAAATCAATGAAAAGATTCCTCCTCCAATTAAGTTTACTGTAAACTACGATCCTAGTTATTGGTGGGATACAAGTCACTTTTATGGATATTCACTTTCAATGCTTGAGCATATTAAGGGGTATAAGGTTGAGTCTCTTGACTTTAACAATGTTATCATGACTCCGGGCACTCAGGAGATCCCTCTTGACGTTATTTATCGTGATGGGTATTGGAATATGCCAAAAGATCAAGATGGATTTCATAATCGTTCAAATGAGACTAATGGGCGACCATACTATAACGCAGACTTTGATCCAATCTATACAATGTCGTACAGGGATCAGATCGATTTTATTCAAATGAAGTTTGCCAAATTTGTTGGAAAGTATACGCTTGATGGAATTGTATATGATGTCCTACCAAAGCCCAAGTACTTCTGGAATAGAAGGCGCGGATAGTTACAGATGATACTATCTAGGGGAATAGAAATGAACGTTGCAAATACAGGTCAGGTTCAAGTCAATAGTCCATTTGGTCAGTGGATTGCCAAGTATGCAGCCGATCCTAGATTTAGTCGTTATGTTGAAATCGGAACGTGGAATGGTCAGGGATCAACCTGCTGTTTCTATGAAGGGTTCAAGAATCGCAGAGATACCTTTGCACTTCAGAGTTATGAAATTGCAAAGGATCGAGTTATTGAAGCAACGAACGTTTGGAAGGGTTATTCTCCAATTCAGATCATCCACGGGCGTATGTTACAAGATATTGAATGCCCTACATGGAATGTAGTTCGCAGTATTCACCCGTCAATCAACGTTGAGTGGCACACTCAGGATGTGATGCATTTTTGGAACTGCAAATACGTCCCTATGAACGATCCACAGGTCATTCTACTTGATGGTGCTGAATATCTGACATGGTTTGAGTTTGAGAAGATGATTGCAACGACAAATGCATCGGTTTATCTATTGGATGACACACGAACTGCAAAGTGCCCAAAGATTCTTGAATGGTTTGTCGCACATCCTGAATGGATCCAAGTTGCAGGGTCTGATACAGATCGGAATGGGTGGGCTGTTTATGAACGAAATCCCCAAGACGAATCATATTGACCTGTTTCACGAAGGTAGCACTTCTTAACTGAAGCATCTAATTCTAGGTGTGCAGCGAGGCAGTAGAATGAACTATTAACAACATGAACCTCCTTTGCGTGCTTAATGATTTCACTGTAGTCTATGAACGGCAAATTAATAGTCCCTTGTACCAGGTCGTGCCACTTGTGTCCTTCGGGATACAGATTGATATTGGGATCAAGTGTGAGTGTTTCATTGATATCCCACGTAATAAACGATGAGATAACTCCACCACCATTTCCAAGAAAGGTCTGATGAACAAAGATATACGGCACCTCACGAATCGTTTCATAGATGGTTAATGCGGTAGGAGATGTCGGAATATGAAAGTATGAATATCGGATCGAACGGTCCATCTTCATATGGTCATAGAAACACGCAGGGAAGTCAATTGAATTATCCCAGATCTGAGCGTGGTTTCCAGATAAGTACACACTTGTAAATTCAGATTGGTAATAGATAGCTTCATCTAATGTGTTGATAACCCTCAGCGTAATACTTGGATCATCTGAGAAAAAGGACCTCACGTTCTTCTCATTACGTGCATAGCAGAAGATAACCGTTTCATCATGTTGCAGTGCAACATACCGTACGGCCCCAATCATACAGACATGATCACCCAATCCTAAATGATGAAATACAAGTGCCTTACGTTTCGGATATCCCTTCTGTTCCCGAAGATTGGAATTTGTCAGATTATTCACGATGTTCTTCAAACGAAACCTCATGTCGTTCTTGTCTAATATAGATACGCAATCTTCTTTAGTTGGATTCTTCCGAAACTCATCTTGAATGTTCCAGATCTCATCATTGATCTTGTATAGAAGCCCATAGTGGAAGGGATACCTAACAATATGCTCCTGAAGCTCATCGTAGAGAGCTTGGTATTCAACCCTGCAGTGTTGAAGTTTGATAGGATCCGTAATCCGCTTACACTTGATATCAAGAATCGTAAGCTTATCAACTGCCTCTCCAATTGAGACTGGAAGACGTAACATGTGTTGTTCTTAGTGAATACCAGAAAACTAAATACATACCGCGTATAGAGAACCGTATATTTCTAAAGATAGCTCATAATGCTGGCAGCTAAACTTGCAGGGGGTCTTGGGAACCAATTGTTCCAACTCGCCGCATCCGAAATGATTGCAATAGAAACAAACCGTTCTCTATGCATTCTTGATAGAGTATCACCTAATACGGTTCATAGCACTGCAAACTACTTTGACTCGGTACTGTCTAACTGGACATCTCTTCCAAAGTTACCAGAGCCATTCACTGATGTGCAGGAACCATCATACCGAAAGTATGACTGGACTCAGATACTTCCATCCAATGAATCTATCTGTCTTAATGGGTATTTTCAGAACTGGAAGTACATCCCTACTGATTTTACAAGCCGATTAGTGTTACCGTCTGTCCCACCTCAAGATGGGGCGTTTCTACATATTCGTGGGGGTGACTTTGTGGATCACTGGTTACATGATGTACGCTTACAACGGGCATATTACCAGAATGCCATCCAGTGCTTTCCAAAGGACACACACTTCTTCATCTACACGAATGATATCCCATATGCAAAGAAGTGTTCATTCCTCTCGAATATCTCACATTCATTTGTGCAAGCAGATGAACTCACGAGCCTTGCAGGGATGGCACAGTGCACGAAAGGTGGAATCTGTGCAAACTCGTCCTTCTCTTGGTGGGGTGCGTTTCTAAACCCAAATAGAACCATTGTGATGCCGACTCGGTTCTTCAATGATTCGGGGATTTATATCGATGGATACTACTTTCCAGGTGTAATCCGATGTGCCGTGTAGTTTGTAAGAAAATATTCAAGATCTTCAGGCACACCTAATCCCCACATTCGTTTACATCCTTCTATGGTAATCTTCAATCCATCTGCAATTGCTTCATTGTATACGGGTACAGTGTAGAACTCATTATTTACTCGAATGTTCTTTGTGATCATTTGCTCTGCAAATTTGACAAAATCGGAGCCGCGTTTCCACATATAGACACCTGTCGTTGCATGGTCTGAGAATGGGTCCTTCTCACGAACCTCAGTAACGTATCCATCCTTCAATGCAGCATATGACCATTTAGGGTCTCGCTGACCATCAAATGTAGAAATCTTACCATCTGCATCAGATGATAAGAATGAATTGACAAAATCACCTACATCAAACTCAATGAATTGATCACTATTTGCAATCAAAAGGGGTGTATCGTTATTGATCTGATTCTTCGCGAGCAGTACAGTGCAGGCTGCACCCTCTGTAACTTTGTGAACCACGATGATGGAACACTCGGGTGCAATTGATCGAAGATACTCCTTACAAGATGCAGGGTAATCTGCTCGAATGATAAATACAAATCGCGCACCAGGAACTTTAAGATTATCAACTACCCACGAGATCATAGGTTTACCGTGAACCGGAATAAGTGGCTTTGGATCAGCATATCCAGCTTTTGTGAATCGACTTCCATTGCCCGCCATTGGAATTACGATCGTAATCGGTCTAAGTGCGCTCATTACAAACTCTTCGGTTAAAGACGATGGTGTGGGAACGCAAATAACCTTAGATCCACTTGCTCGTGCTGAAGCAAGTCCAACTGGTGAATCCTCAAAGATGAGAGTTTCACTTGGAGTAACCCCTGCTTTCCGATGACATAGTTCATAAATCTCCGGGCTGGGCTTTGGAGCCCTAACGTCTTCGTTTGACACCGTGAATGTGATCAAGTCTCGAATCCCAAGAGCTTCAAGCGCCGCATCTAGAGTTGCCCGAATACAGTTTGTTGCACAGGCTGTTTGATATCCCTCATTTCGCAAGCGAGTAAATAGCGAATAAAGAACTGTTGATTTAGAAACCTTAGAGACTGCGCTTGCGGTTAACTGCTGCTTCCGGATGAAGATCTCCTCGAATAGAAGTGGTGCTAATCCCTTTCGTTCTCCAAGCATAGCAAGCTTTGTGCGAGTACTACGACCATTAAATGTGGTTTCATGTTCCTCGCGAGAAATTGAGTAATTAAACCCTGCTACTTCGCAAATTGCTTGATTAAGCGTTTCGTAATGAACCTCACAAAAATCAAGTAAGACCCCATCCAGGTCAAATACAATCAGCTTCATTTTAAGGAGGAATACTTATATACATTATGCTGATTATTGCACATCGCGGAAATACGAACGGACCCCATCCTGAAACTGAAAATAAGGAGGAAACGATCAGCTCTGCTATTGCAGAGGGGTTTGACTGTGAGATTGATGTTTGGCGAGTGCAAGGTGAATTATGGTTAGGACATGATGCTCCAACATACAAAACGACCATTACATTTCTTACACAATATCAGAGCGTGTTATGGGTTCACTGTAAGAATCTAGATGCACTTATTTACTTAAAAGATCAGTTCAACTGCTTCTTCCATGACAAGGATACATATACTCTCACAAGTAAGGGATATATTTGGGGAAATATTGGGAGTCCTACTACCGATAATGTGATCTGTGTTATGCCACCGGGCGATGAGATTGGAAGTTGTTTAGGGGTCTGTACCGACAATCCTACAAAATTCATTAAATCAGCCTAAGTATATAAAAATGCATACTCTTTTTAACTACATACCAAAACAGAGTATCTTAGACGTTGATGATTATAGGGGTGAGGAAAGACTCCACACATTCACCGATGTTGGATTTCGTACCCAACCTTCAAGTCAACACGGGTTTTTTACTCCAATTGGCGTTATCAATGGTAAGATTATAAGCATAACGAATAAGCAGACTTCGTTCCTTATTAATGAATACAGTCACCATATCGGAGATTGGTATTCCAGAGAACTCATTGACACATATAATGCCTTACAAAGGGGGTCCCTAACTCCAATCAATGAAACTCTCTTTTACTTTGTAGACTATGACTGTGCAAATGGATGGGCACATTCATTTGATCATATGATACATTTAGCATACATCTATGTCAAGTGGAATCTATCATGTAAGCTTTTGGTTATCCGCTGCGATAACGTTTATTATAACCAAACCCTAGCATTATTAAGCAAATATCTTGGATTTAACTACGTATACGCAGAACCAAATACAAATTATAGCTTACGCCGAGTTATATGTACTCGCGCATACAGTAACATATTATTCCCCCATGTCAAAGAGTTCATGAATGAACGTATTATTGATCCAATCATGAAGGTATACGAAGGAACTCCGTATTTTGACTCTATTTGCAGACTCAAGTATCATAATCCCAATAACATTGATCGTTTAGCAACTTCATTTCAACGAAGTATCAAGTTTGAAGAATACTGTAAAGAGAACTCGGTTAAAGACGTCAGTGATATTCACGACGATGAACTACGAATCTATTTATTCAACAAGGCAAATAAGATAACAGTTTGCTGGGGGAGTGCATTTATGATAAACATCATGTATTACGTGAAGTCTGTTGATGAGAAGTATATCAATGTTCTATTTCACCGAAACAGTATGCTTGAGCGTGTCTATCTACGAAACGAAGCGAATGGATACTGTATGAACATAGATACGGCTCCAAACTTCTTAGATCAACTCTATTGTACATTTAGGTTCAAAGGTAAAGTCTACGATAATCTCGATACACTCGAAGATCTTCAACTGATGTAAAGGGTCTAAACGTTTAACAACGATACAGATCAATGGCTAACACCGTAGAACCTATGTATCAAACGTACTGTGCGTATATTCGCAGTATTGTTGAGTCAAAAGATCTATCAAACTTTAAGGGAAATCCAGCCTATCAAGGTATCCTTGAGCATGTAAGTCCCGAGTTAGGGCAGAAGTATTTCGAATCCATTACGAACTTAAATGGATTAAGTCGAGATGCCATTCTCTCGTTCTGTAGAAAGAATGATCAAATTGGATCACCTAAGCTAGTATCGATTGACGGTATGCTTGTATCGCCAAGTTCATTGCGATACATACGTCATGCAATGCTTATTTTGAGTCATTGTGTCCGTGTTAAAAACCTAAATCCTTCTATAGTAGAAGTTGGATGCGGTTACGGTGGACTAGCTCTGGCTATTGATAGCTTCAGCTCTATGTTTGGAATCACGGTTAAATCCTATACGATGATTGATTTGGATGATCCTTTGAGTTTCCAGAAACTCTATCTATCAAACCACACAACTTCATTCCCAATCTACTTTGAGAGTGCATCTACGTATGGTAGCAATGTCAAAGGCAATGATAACTTCCTAATCAGTAACTATTGTTTTTCCGAAGTACACCCTCAAATACAACAAAACTACCTAAGAACTCTTTTTCCTAGGTGTTGTAATGGGTTTCTTCTTTGGAATCATGTGAAGGTTTTTGATATTGGCAAGCGAGTTCTAATTGAGCAGGAGGTTCCTTTGACCTGCCCTACAAATGCTATAAACTCAAACTATCACGTCTATTTCTAGATGTGTAAAATCGGAAATAAATGAAAACACGCTGGATCTCGTTTCCATTTCTCAACATCCCTGGCTGTTAGGGAGTTCAACAGTCTTAGTAGACGTGTATCTGTAATCTCTACGTCCCAAGCGGGAATACTTTTGTATTTCAAAAAGGAAACCACACTATGAGGATTCATTTGAGCAACTATCCCATTACGTGAAGTACGGAATGAGAATTCAACATCTTCACCTTCACCCCATGACTTTGTTTCATCAAGCGGATACTGAAGCGCAATGTGTTTCTTTACCACGTAATAACTACCCGATATATACGACAGTCTAGCCGTTATTGGCGTCAGCTTAAAGTTATATGGCAATAGACACTGTGTAGAAAACTTAGTGTCTATTGACTGCATATAGAACGGGAAGAGCGTATAGTCTCTAAACCTGGTTCCATCTTGGTTTAAAATTCGGTTGATGCACACATCAAATGAATTTCCGAACTGTAGGAAGCCTTTATACCAATCCTTATCAAACACTATATAATCGTGTAATAGCACGATGTTTTCATACTTTGCTGTCTGACAAATCATATTTTTTTTACGCGTGATCCAATTTGGTTTCAGACTCTCATCAAACTGTATAAATGACACACCTGGGAGGACACAAGTCTCGGCGGGACCCACAACTATGATTTCAAAGACTGGAATGTTCATTGCAAGAATTGAATCGACTATTTTGCTTAGATTTTGATTATTACAGCCATTCGTAATAATACCAAATGTAAACTCCATACCCCATTACAAGAAACTTAATATGTACTTTAATCGCAATCTTGGTATCCGTCCCGTGGCGGACGAGCCTAAATACGATATCTGCATCATGTACTTAGCAGAGGAACGGCGACAACATACATTCAAGCACACCGTGAAATCGATCAATGAATCTAAGCACGTGGATAGTGTTCATTTGCTTGTACTTACCCATACCAATGATACTGAATTTTACAACGAGGTCCTGAGAAACTCAAGGATATCTTATACCGTCAAACAGTTCGAATGTGTTAACAATTATATGAGTAAGATTCGCTTTACACTTGATTTTGCACAACATAATGAAATTCCATATATCATCAAGCATGATAATGATATTCTTATGGGCTCATCTGTTTACGATTACATGTTTGAAAACAGATCAATTTTACAAAATGATACCAATCTACTTCTGACACCAACGATTACATCTGGGATACCCAGCTGTGACTACTTTATTGATGACTATCTAACATCAGATGAGAAACAGCACATGTATACGTTATTCAAAGCACATCTGTTTGAAACCAAATGGGACGTAGACTTTCACTCTCTCAATAAATACACTGTAGATGCAAATGAATGGAGTTCTAGTGACTTCTATACAGGTGTCAAAGCAATTGAACATTATTACAAGGGAATACACCCAATCCGAGTTAATGAACATGCATTGGTTGAATTGAACAACATCGTCTGTAAATACAAGGACCAAATTCTCAACCCAGATTCATATTCATTAACGTATGATAGTACATCACCCTATTTCTGCGATAGCATCTTCTGTATACGAACAGACACGTATAAGAATATTATGTTGAAGACTGAGTTGTTTGTGGATGGTTATGATGAAGTCCCTTTGAATAGGTGGCGGGATATGAACAACCTTGCTATAGTTGTAATTCGTCGCGGGACTGCGATGCACTTCATGTATAACGAAATACCTAACTATATTGAATATGAAAAGAAATACGTAGAATTGGTCTACGGGGGTCCTTCTTAGATTGGTAAACGCAACGTAATAAAGATGTCATCCCATCGATTTTTTAGAGAACGATGATCGTGTACAATTGCAATGTTACGAAGAGTATCTGGTAATGCCATTAAGATATCTTTGACCCAGTGCGTGGACTGAATATCTTCGATCACCAAAACACCACCTGGTTTAAGAAGCTTCACATACTCCTTCGCAAAAAACATCATGGATTCCTTGGTATGAGGTCCATCGTCGATTACAAAATCAAATGTACCATATCCAAGCGACTTAACAAACTCACGATCATATGCATCCGTTGTCAGGCAAGTGATTCGAGGAGATGATAAATCAATTTCAAGCTTTTCAAGTGTAATGTCAACTCCATATACATGAGCATTTGGAAAGAACTCTGACCATAATTTTATGGATCCCCCTTGTTGGATACCTACTTCAAGAACGCGAGTTGCAGACTCAGAAATGGGTTCAAGAATCTCCTGGTATACATCGATATACGAATGAACGGTATCCTTATCCGTATAACGATTATCAATTAGATCTTTTAAAGTCATTACTTATACCAGTATAAAATCTACGTCAAGCTTGACGTACATTTTGTTTTTGGTTTTCTTTTGGATTTTCTTGTAGTTTTTGGTTTTTGGTATTTAGTTGCTGTATGCGAGGCCACCCATTCCGCTCATCACGCGGAGCACGTTGTAGTTAACCGCATAGACGCGCACCTGGGCTGTGCGGCCAGAGCGCACCGTGTTGACACTGACCGTGAGCTGGAGGGTCGCCTTGTCAATGCGGGAGAAGTTGCAGGTACCGCTGGGCTGGTGCTCCTCAGGCTTGAGCGCGAAGGAGTACACGTTGATGCCCTGAGTCGGGGTGCGGGTGTGGTGCTGGTACGGCTGCACACGGGAGAAGTAGCGTCCCTCACGCTCCGTGAAGCGGTCCTGGCCGTTGAGCTGGAGCTTGGCAACCTCAACCGGGTTCTTGCCCTCGCAACGAACACCGGACTGGAGGATGACCTTCGCGAGGAGGTAGTTGGTCGTGTCCTCAAACACGATCGCCTGGTCGTTACCACCTGTACCAAGGTTGGTGTCGAGCCATGAGGCGCCGTTGAGCGAGGGACCAGTCTGGATACCAAGACCAGGGAGGTAAGGTCCAGAGGGGCCATCAGCGGCAGTTGTAGGAGTTGTCAGTCCAACACCTCCAACACCACCCAGAGAGCCGCGGGCGAGGACGTCCATCACGATACCCTCCGTGCTGAAGTCATCCGTGTAGTTGAACGGCTGGCATCCGTTGACCTCTGCGATGAAGACCTGGTTAGGTGTGCAGTCCACGAACGAGTCGCGCTGAACAACCCACACGAGCTCCTTAACCGGGTGGTTGAAGTTGAGCTGGATCTTGTTGCTCGAGCTTGTGATTGACTCGGCGCCAGTGAACTGGAGCTGCTCGATCAGGTACTCGTGCGTCTGCTGGGCGAACCGGCGACGCTCCTCCGTGTCGAGGTAGATGTAGTCGATGTAGAGCGACGCAGCCGTGAGTGACTGGATGCTTGTGGGCACAGTCGATGCGGCAGTGATCAGCTCGTAGTAGGTGCAGTTGATCCACTGCTCGAACTCCACGTTGATGCGCACCTCGTGGTACTGGAGCGCGATGAGCGGGATCGCAAGACCAGGGTTGCGGCAGAACCAGAACTGGAGCGGGATGTAGAGCGTGCGCGCGGGTGTGCCGGCACGGGGGGCGCAGGTGTTCGTGAGCTCGGCGCCCGCGCAAGACGCATCAAGCGCATAGCCACGACGATCCTTCATCAGCACGAGGTCGTGGGTGTTGCCGATCATGTCGTTGAGCGCCTCAACAGTGCCAATGTCCTGGGAGAGCTGGGTCCAGATCTGCATCCAGTCACCATACTGACGGTCAATGCGCTGACCACCGATCTCGAGCTCAACCGTCTTGATGAGACGGTGACCGATGTAGTTGAGCCAGCGGAAGCGGTTCAGGGCGCTGACCGACGCAAAGTCAACCGCCGGGAGAACAACCTGGACGTATGTGCGGTACATCAGGTCGGCGTTACGGTTGATCACCGCTGTAACGCGCTTGTTGAAGTCGGCCTGGCCGTTGAAGGTCACCTCGATGGACTCCATCGCGAAGTTCGTGTGACGCTTGTAGAGAACCTTCCAGAAAGTAATCTGGGGGTTGCCGGAAATGTAGATGTCCTGCGCACCATAGCTGACGAGCTGAAGAAGACCACCACCCATATCGATTGTTTGAATAAGAGCGAGAAAAATTATTTACACCCTAGGGCGACGCACCAAGGTGGGACATGTTAATATCCCTGATTTGGTTGTCTGTTTAATGTTTACGGTGGTTACGACGTGTCTTACGGCGGCGAGACATACCATAAACCAGTGCACTCTTAGGAGTTGTAGATAGGCTGGACCTCCTAGATTCTACCTCACTAACTGATTGTTGTTTGGGTTTCAGGATTCGCAGGGATGCGGGTTGAAGAGATGCTTTTGCAGCAAGAAGCGGACGTACTGTCTCATTTTCATTTGCAGGCATAACTTGCTTTGGAACGACATACTCGTTCTCATCACCACCCTTTCGGGACCTACGGGTCTTCCGAAGTTTACGAGTGTATTTAGGCATTACTTACTCCCAAGACTTTAAGCCTTGGAGAGGAGGTGAGCCTTCTTGGCGCGGGCACGGAGGGTAGCCTTCTTGCCAGATGACTTAAGTCCATGCGACTTGAGGACGCGCTTGAGGGCCTTGGCGGACGGGCCCTTGTGGGTGCGGCGACGACCGGCAGACATGGCGGGGGTGACAGAGTTTCCGGCGGGTGTAGTGTGTTCAGGCATTTTGTTTTAAGGTAGAGACAAACTTTCAGACTGAACGCGACAAGTAAAAAATGGAGCCCATTGGAATTGTAGCGATTGTTGGAATTACAGTAACCGCTGTGTGGTTGATTTACATTTTAAAGCGTCGGTCTACGTTTGCTAAGATGTCGACTCTTACTCCTAGGTTTGTTAAGTCTCCATCAGGAGAAAGTCTAAACACCATGTCCCATAGCGAGGACCCTACTCAAGTAGCATCCTAGGCGTGATATGCATTGCCTCCAGCTCCTGCATCCAGAGCTTCATTGCATAGGGCAAGGTCTTCATCACAAAGTCGGTCTTGTTGCCACATGCACCACACGAGTAGATTCCCTCCACCGGATTGACCACGGCAAGTGTGCCACAGGTCTTGCAAATACCCGTCTTGAACGGGTCGGACACATCCATCAGACGCTCCTTGGTAAACACCGAGATGCCGTGTGAAATCATGCAATCGCGTTCCATCTCTCCTACACGCAGACCACCATCACGGGACCTGCCCTCGCAAGGCTGACGAGTCAGTGAGACAATCGGTCCTCGAGCACGAGAATGCTTCTTGTCAATCACCATGTGCTTCAGGCGCTGATAGAAGGTAGGACCCATAAAGATCTCGGCCTGCATCATCTCACCGGTCTGACCATTGTAGAGAATCTCATTTCCATAGGGATGCATACCCATATCCACCATGTGCTTTTTCAGGTCTTCCACCTTGAGGTGTGAATACGGAGTTCCATCACCCAAAGTGCCCTTTTGAACACCGATCTTACCAAATATGTTCTCCATTAGCTGAGCAATCGTCATACGAGAAGGAACTGCGTGAGGGTTCATGATGATATCCGGTCGCAAGCCAGCTGCAGTGAAGGGCATGTCCTCTTCCTCCATCAGCATTCCAATGGTTCCCTTCTGACCATGACGAGAAGAGACCTTGTCACCAATCTGAGGAATACGTTCAGAGACAGTGCGCACCTTGATGAACGGATAACCATCTGAGTTCTTATCCTGCCAGACACCATCAATACGACAAGGCTCTGAGTTCTTGTGAGTCGTAGATGCATCACGGAAGGTATATCCTGCAGCATCATTTCGTAGATTCACTACCTTGCCGATGACTACATCATTCTCCTGAAGGACCGAGTTGATGATCGGAAGACCCGCTTCTGAAACTGCCTCGTAGGAGGTGTTCTTGTACTTGCGCGTATTGTGCTTCTGAGGCTTCATGAACTTCTCCTCACGACCCGAGGTCACGTTGCGGTGCTCCTCATCCTTGTACATTCCGTAATACAGACCACGGAAGAACCCACGCTTGACTGCTGACTTGTTTAAGATGACAGAGTCCTCCTGATTGTATCCACCATAACAGGCAATCGCAACAATCGCATTCATCCCAAAGGGCATTTCGTGCATCTTCAGGATGTTCATTGCACGGGTCTCTACGATCGGACGGGCAATCGAACAGAGGACATATGCATTCTTGTCCAGTCGCTTTGCAAAGTTCCCAGCGTAGACGCACATTGCCTGCTTACCCATAGCAGATTGATAGGTATTACGAGGTGACTGATTATGGTCGGACAGTGGAATCGTCGAAGCCATATGTCCCACGATTAGAGAAGGGTGGATCTCGTAGTGAGTGTGTGTCTCGGTCATCTCATCCTTGCTCATTGCAATCCTGAGCGTCTCCGTCTCAGACGAGTCAATGTAGTCTACACAAGACTTACACCACTCATTCCAGCTGGACCGATCTGCAGGTGGAGGAGCACCCTTGCGGAATACGGGACGCACACAACGCCCACCATCTGTCTCAATCGACAGATTGTTCATCAAGGTATACCAAGCAACTGAGATGTGTGGGTGGATTCGACGCACCTGCTTGGCTTTCCTGAGAGCAATGACGAGCTCGTGAGGAGTGTTTGTGTAGCCGACAATCACACCATTGACTGTAATGGATGTTCCAGTATACACTCGGGGAGTGTCAATCCACACGATCGTCTTATCATCCTGAAGGAAGTGAAGAATCGTGCTTGATGGAACGTGTTGAGAGATTGAGGTCAGTAGACTCATGTTCTTGACAATACCAACCGAATGACCCTCTGGTGTCTCCACCGGACACATAAATCCCCACGAGGTGCCGTGGAGCTTACGAGGTGCAAGGAGCTTGCCTGACTTCTCCACCGGTGTCTGAATACGACGCAAGTGACTGAGAGTGGCTGCATATGACATACGACCTAGCACCTGTGAAACGCCTACCTTGGTTGCATTGGACATTGAGGCGACTGATCCAAGACCCTGAACAGTGAAGTTGCCAGTAGCGAGAGCCTGCTTGAGCTTACCCTCAATCGCTGAGAGCTTCAAGATCTTGTAGAGGTTGTTCACATTCAAGATCTCCATTGGACGAGGAGCCTCTCCACGCTTCCAGGAATCATTGTTGACCTCCTGGACAAACTCATTACGAGTGTCATTGCAGACCTTCTGGAAGAGTTGGCGGAAGAGATGGGTCAACAAAGCACCTGTCGTCACAACACGCTTGTTAGGGTATGCATCACGATCATCCAGAGGGATCTGCTTGCAGTAGGTCAGCAAGAGTCGGCGAATCATAGATCCCATCAACATCGTCTTACGAGCATTATGAATGGGTGTAGTTGTGAGCTCGCCTGCAAAGCGGACGTGAGGCAGGAACTCGGAGTTCAGGAGCTGGCGAACATAGGCGCACTTGTCCTCCTGATTGGTGCCATACTGCAGATGGCTTGTAAGATATTGGATTGCCTCCTGTTGAGTGAAGACTCCAAGCTCGGATGCATCACGGAAGGATGCAGCCAGCAACTCTGCATGAAGGTCATCGACTGAGCCCCAAATGATCTTTGTGATCTCCTTGTCAGTCAGAACGCCCAATGCACGGAAGTACACAACCACTGGAATGTCCTCACGGAATCGGGGAACACACGCGGTCAGTGGGTTGCCGTAGCCATTGAACTTAGAGCTGATACGGATCTCCAGCTTCTTGGGAGGCATTGTGAAGGACTCGTGAAGAGACTTGATCTCCACTGAATAGAGGTGCTTGGATGCCGACTTCTTGTTCTGGAAGATCATGATGCGATTGTCGGCCACCTTCTCCTGACAGAGGATCGTGCGCTCAGATCCGTGAATGATGAAATAACCCAGAGGATCGTGAGCA